>Ga0209389_1002019_pt1 | contig 15078 bp, 17 predicted proteins | sample CowpearedBW_FD_187526 | JGI IMG/M metagenome (GOLD analysis project Ga0209389, IMG submission 187526) | Root nodule microbial communities of legume samples collected from California, USA - Cow pea red BW (SPAdes) (version 2) | ecosystem: Host-associated > Plants > Roots > Nodule | place: USA...
AAAAAAAAGTATTTGTAGATGGAATTTAAACACTAAAATAGCACAGCATGCCACAACAGGATGTAAAGGATTCTGTTGAACACCAATTCTGGAGTGAAATTTGAATGGGATACTTAACTGAGTGCCATGTATAACAGAAAGATAGAGAAAGCTAGTGTTAAAGATCTATCAAATACTCCACGTGATAGGTTTGAAAAACATAAAATACTAAATAGCACAGTGCTACAACAAGATCTACTAGGGTAGCAACAAAGGGGTCAAAAGGCAGACAATCTAAGTTTGCTAAAACGAAAATTCACAATCTCACTATTAAAAAATTTGAAGTAGTTCTCTTAACATTGCAAATTAATTTCAAGCATTCCATGCACCATATGGAGCTCTTACATAAGTCAAACATACTTAGATTTGCTTTCTATTTTAAACCTCACTTAATTGTCCCCGTCTTTCCTCAACCTTGATCAATCCATATATTTCCTCATGTAACACCTGTCCGTTTTGCTTATGACCCTTTTATTATTATTAAAAGTTTAACATTTACCTACTAGCATATAATAGTGTTCCTTGGCTCACATTTCGCAAAAAGAAATTCCTTGGTGCAAATCATCAACTGCTGGTGAGGTTTCAGATAACCCGGTTTCTCCTCCAACAATCAGTGAAGAAATTCCATCAACTTTATGACACTAATTAAACAGAGTGAAATCAAGATACTCTTCCTATTACTTTCTTCCAGACACACCTCAGTGGACAATATTTTACTATTTCTTCAATTTTTCTTTCCATATAGGAATGTAGAATCACAATGATCAGTAGGATAAGATTTGGTAATCATGAATATGAAAATGAAAAATACACAAAGCTGCTATGCAATTTGAGATTGAATCAACAAAACCAGAACTAGAACAAATAGGTCAATAAACAGTCCGCTTACAGAAAACTAAAACAACAACAAAAGCCTTGTACCACTTGGTAAGGTTAGGTACATAGGCAATAAAATGCCGTTCACCATGGAATCCCTCTCAACAACTTCCTCCAATGTCCTTCTCGGTCCCCCTCACCTTTTTAACAAAACTGAAAGACCATATAATTTACTCTTCTCACTAGTGCCTTCAGTCCCCTTCTTTATACGTGCTAAGACCACGTAAACCAATTTTATTTATTTTTTCAAGTGTTCACACATCCTTCTTAACATTCTCATTATACTCCTGCCACCTTTTCCACCTGTTGTCTCTTTAAAGCTCAACATTCTCTATATTAGAGTATAATTGGACATATAGTAGTACAATAAAACTTGTCTGAGAATATTGTAAGAACCTTATGATTACCAATAACCCCTGAAGCCTTTTTCATAGTTATCCTGTTTGTATCCTATGTGTAAGAGTAACATTATCATTAATGTCCTCATTAGTTGTCGTATTAATCCCATATATTTAAACTTTAGTACATGGAAGTAAGAGAACATTATCATTAATTTCCTACTATTCATATCGCACGATAGGATACGATTCACAACCCCCACGATACGAATTGTAGGAAAACTTGTTTGTGTTCCTGAATCGCAATTGTATATTAGTATCACAGTTGTATTGTTCGTATTGCACTCTGAATTGCGATTCAAACAAGAAACACACCTATGATGTCCCTGATTCTGTCTCAAACGCGAACAATCCTGATTTCTCTATCTTCATGCTCTCTGGGACTGGCTTAGAGATCGCCCACTTGTTCCTTTTTGCCAATTGCCTCTTCCTTCTGCAACGCACACTCCGTTGACTCAAGGCTAATTCTTTTTATGTTATTTGAAGGTAAGCCAACAGCATACAAAATTTCAGCTTCTAAAAGAATTGAAAACTTCATAGCAATCCCTCAACACCCAAAATGCACAAGGAATTGTGTAGTGTTGCAATATTAGTTGGATCTCAATGAGTTGTTGATATTTCCTTTGGGCCGTCCTTGCACCTTAGGCACTCTGAACACCCTTTAAGTGCATTTGATTCAGTTAAACTGTTTAAAATGTATTCTCAACAATATGCCTGGGATGTGTATTACTGGGAATGATTCCAATCACTGACAGCCGAAAGAGGTGACTGAATTTTGGTAATCAATGACTAGTGGGGTAGCTGTACTCACCATCCAGTTGTAAACCTCCAGAAACTGCACAAGGACCCTGAATTTGGTGATTGGCAACAATGATCAAAGTTGCCAACCATCATTAATCATTGGTGTGGGCTGAATTTGATGGACATCATCAACTATTAACACATGAAAAAGGTGGCTGGATTTCAGTAATCAACAATGGTGGCTATAGTCACACTCACCTACCACCTTCAACTGCTATTACTTGCGTAGGCTAGTTAAATTATGGGAACCAGTGCAGTGACTGACATCATTAGCCATTGTCGATTGTCAATAGGAACAAGATGGATGACTTTTGGTAACTGTTGGTGGTGGACAGAGGCCAATGGTAGTTGATGATTGTGAACAAGGATAAATAATTGTTTTTTCACAACATGGAAAAATAAGCATTTTATACATTCTATATGGCAACATATTCCTAATTTGCTCAGCCATGGGTAGGAGCAAACCCACCTTCCTCTGCAATGTACACGCCCCCCTTCAAGTGTAAGACTAACATTGTTTAAGCAAGTGAGGATTGCCTTCCCAGCAATGCATTTCAGAGGCTCACACATTAAACATTGCAAATATCAGTCAACCACTTAGATTAAGCTTTCTAAAAGCCAAAAACTACTCAGACACTTTCTCATTCAGGCACAGGGCAAGCATGACTGTTGTGATGATTCTTCTGGGACATAATGGCACATGGAATTAGTTTATAAAATAATTCTATATTTAAAGAAGAGTAAGGAATTTTCTGAAAATTGTAAATTGTTTTTTCATTTCTGGTATTTCTCAACCTGGTAGAATCAGTTTATATACATCAATGAAACTTGCAAAGAGATTTATATAAGGAAAGTGAAGAGCTAGGTAGATTTTTGGAAAGTAGATGGGCCATGTAGGACTACTTTTGTTCCTATACTGCACTGAAAAACAGTAAATGTACTGGGTCAGTTGAAGTGACACAATATCAAATTTAGGACAGTCCCTAATCCCATCTTGAATTTGGGTTAGGCCTAACTCAACCTAAACGTTAATTCATGAAGCAAGGATTCCCCAAGCCTTTTTAAGGTCTACTGTAACCATACATGTAGTTGATGTAAGATCTCGACACACACCCCTCACTTAGAATTGAACATCTTAGCGTGTGGAAATTGTAACACGTTTTTCAATATACAGCTCTAGGAAAGTCACAAAGCCAGGTAGATTGCACTACAAAAGAAAAGAGTACAGGTTAGACTGATAGAGCAAGAAATCCAAGGGTCAGGTTAATTTTTGGGAAGTTAAAGGTGGTGCAAAATCACATCTATAATAGACTCTATACTAATTTTGAGTTGGGTTGGGCTTGACTTAACTCCAAAAGCTAGCTCCTAACATAAGGATTGTCTGCACCACCATAAGATTTAAATTGACTATATTTGTAGTTGATGTGGAATCTAAACACTTGCAATACACTGATGGTGTTTTGAGTTGAGATTTGTTATACAAACATTGACAGAGGAAAAACTCAAATTTTGGGAGAACATACAAGTTTTTAATAGTGCTAAACTTGAATGTTAGAAAAGTATGAAGCAAAATATAGCTAATCAGTTTTCTATAGAGCATTGGTGAACATGTGTAAGTAAAATAGACACTTGGTGAGTTAAAATTTGGAAATATTGATCATATACAATTAATTTACTATAATAAAAGCAACTTCACATATTGTACCAAATCCAGTCTTTTATGACCGGACCAAGCATAAAAAGTTCCATCTAGGGAATCACTATTAAGTTTGTTAGTTCTAGTGATTAGCTTGCAAATATCAAAACAATGTCTCTTTGAGGTCCTTGTAAATTGTTATGAACCCAGAGATAGTAAAAGGCAGAACAAGACTAAACGAAGCAAAGATAAAACCTTGCACTGTTTTATTCACTTTACACATAGTACAGCCAAAGCTTCCAAAGGAAAACTGCCTTCCTTTCTCACAGGGTTTTCCCTGTCACAAACATCAACTCTAAAAAACTCCCCTTCAACATCCCACAAGATAAGAATATATAGACTTTCCTAGAAAGTCTCCCCCCTCCTATAACAACTAACAATTTTACTATTTTTATCTTTAAATTTCTTTTTAACCCTCTCATTACTTCCATGCCTAACATTATTATCCTCTGTTGGAACAACCTTGTCCTCAAGGTTGGACTCTAGAAATTTAAGTTGCTTAAGGTCTTCATCACTTTCCACGAGATCTCGTGCCACTGTTTCCACAAATGTTTCCCCTAATACAAAAACTAGCCAAAGGTGGTAGAGCTCATTCATATGCAATCTCAAAAGGAGTGCACTTAGTTTCCTTATGAAATTAACCCATGTTTTTTGTTGCTCTGCAATAAAGCATCGTAAACCGGTTTCCAATGTCCTATTTAGCACATGTTGTATACCAAAAAAATAAACACACAATCAAAGTAAACAATCACCAGAAAGATAGATGAAATGGGGAACTTCTTGGAATTAAAGGATGCAAAACAGAAAAATAATGCAACAAGAGGATATGCCCCCTTACGCCCCAGAGCTAGGCTCCTTTACAGAGAGCAAACGCATCTCCATACCAGTAAATATTCCACCAAAAACAAAACTGTCCCCCAAAACTAGACTCATAGTGCCTTATAGTCTCTCTTTCTGTAACAAACTCTGCCACTCACTCATGCCCTTCTTTTCCTAATTCCTTTTTTTTTTTATTAAACAATCCATTTTTTGGGCTGATTTTGTGTTCCTTGGATCAAGTGCTCTTGTGGCCCATTATTTGTTTCTTGGTTCCCATCATTGCTCCCTGCATTTTTCCTCAAATTGAGGTCAGGGAATTGACTTCGTATCACAACAGCAGCTTCCCACGTGGCTTTTTCTGCGGGTGTCCCCTCCCACTGAATCAACCATTGTTTCAACCATTCCCCATGTTTCATTATATGTTGAGTGGCTAACACAACACTAGGAACCCATGCTACATAAGAATCAGCATCCAATTTTGAAGGTAATTCTGACTGTACCTTATATGCCCCCACAACTTAAGTAACGACACATGAAAAACCGGATGAATCTTAGAGGTCTCAAGCAGTTTTAGACGATACGCCACTATTCCCACCTGTGCTATGATCTCAAAAGGCCCATAATATCGGGCAACCAGCTTAGCATTGATCCTAGAGCATATGGATCCTTGTCTACGTGGCCTTAGCTTCAGAAAAAACCCATTCACCAACCTCAAAGTGTTTTTCTTGCCTTTTGAGGTCTGCTAAAGCTTTCATTCTTCCCTGTGCCCTTTGGAGGTGCTCCTTCAATTGCTTCAGAGCCTCATCTCTTTCCATCAATTCCCTCTGTACCGCAGCCACCCTAACTTCTCCTGGAATACCCTTTATCAATGACGGTGGTTTACGGCCATAAACCACTTCAAAAGGTGTGGTATGAGCAGCAGTGTGGTGTGACGTATTGTACCAATACTCTGCCCATGGCAGCCAAAACAACCATTGCCTGAGTTGATCACACATAAAACATCGTAAGTAGGTCTCTAATGTCCTATTTGTCACCTTTGTCTGTCCTTTCAATTGTGGATGGTATGATGTACTCATATTCAACGATGTGCCATGCAGTCTGAAAAATTCTCTCCAAAATTGGCTCATGAAAATTGGATCACAATATCACAATGGAGTTAGGGATCCCATGTAACCACACCACTTCCTTCACAAAGATTTCAACCAAGGTTTTGGCGGTGTAAGGATGTTTAAGAGGTATGAAATGCAAATATTTTGAGAGGCGATCAACTACCACCAATAAAGCTTCATAACCCTTAGCCTTGGACAACCCGGTTATAAAGTCCATAGAAATGTCCTCCCACACTCTTTCTGGAATCTGCAGTGGTTGAAGCAACCCGTTGGGCGTTGTAGCGATGTATTTTTGCCTCTGACACGTGTCACAAGCTCTAACAAATTGTTGCACCATATTTTTCATCCCCTTCCAATATAAGTTTGCTACTAGGCTTCTATATGTTCTATAAAATCCCGCATGCCCCCCTTGGGGAGTTTGGTTATATTCCTCCAACAATTTGGGAATCCAAGTGGAATTTTCAGCAATCACCACTCTATCTCCTAGCCACAGAACCCCATGCTTATAAGTGAACCCACTTGGAACTTCTCCTCTCTGAATTCTTTCAACTATGGCCTTTAGCTTATCATCTTGTTCAGCTTCTTTAATCAAATTCTGAGCATCTATCGATACAGGAACATAAGCCATGGTTCTTTACTCTCTTCCTTCCTCTTGCCTCGATGAGGTGTTTGCCCCTCTATTTTCCATCCCAGGCTTGTAGATGATATCAAAATTGTAACCCAACAACTTCGCGATCCAATTTTGCTGGTTCCCCGTAATTACCTTATGTTGTAAAAGCTGGCACAGACTTTTATGATCAGTTGCCACCAAGAATTTTCTACCTAATAGGTATGGTCGCCAAAGATTAATTGCTAATGCCACTGCCATAATTTCCATTTCGTAGGCTGACTTTTTCAGGTTTCTCACACCTAAGGCCACTGGATGTTTGTCCTGCATAAGTATAGCACCTACCCCTGTTCCGGAAGCATCACATTCCACTAAGAATTCTTTTCCAAAATTAGGCAGTGCTAGGACTGGAGTTGTGGTCATGCGTCTCTTCAATTCATCAAACGCAGCTTGCTCCTCGGCTCCCCATTTAAAAGAATCCTTCTTAGTAATCTCTGTCAAGGGTTTAGCCTCCTTGCCATAATCTCTCACAAATTTTCGATAGTACCCCATCAAACCGAGAAACCCCGTAACACCTTTAACATTCTTAGGGACGGGCCAATCCACTACACTTCTAATTTTTTGTGGATTCACGACCACCCCTTGTTTGGAAATCATATGTCCCAAGTACTTTATTTTAATTTGAGCAAAGAAGCACTTCTTATTAGCATACAGCTTATTTACTTCCAGCAACTTCAAAACTGCCTCCAAATGCCGCAAATGTTCTTCCCAACTCTTGCTGTAAATTAATATATCATCAAAAAAGACTAACATATACTTCCTTAAACACCCTCTAAACACTTCATTCATTAGTGACTGAAAGGTCGAAGGTGCATTTGTGAGCCCGAAAGGCATTACGAGAAATTGGTAATGGCCTTCATATGTCCTAAATGCCATTTTTGGAATACCTTCCTCCCTCATTTGCACTTGATGATAGCTTGACTTGAGATCTAATTTCGAGAAAAAACAAGCACCATTTAACTCATCCAACAACTCTTCAATCACCGGAATTGGAAATTTATCCGGTATGGTAACCTTGTTTAAGGCTCTGTAATCCACACACATCCTCCAAGATTGATCCTTTCTACGTACCAAGATTACTGGGCTAGAATAAGCGCTGCTACTATGCCTTATGATTCCATTCTCCCACAAATCTTTCACTTGACGCTCAATTTCATCTTTTTGGTGTTGTGTGTAGCGGTAAGGTCACACATTGACTGGGCATGTGTCGGGGAAAAGTTCGATATTATGAGATTTCCCTTGGGTTCTTGAAATACCTTCTCAAAGCATTTTAACAAATTTTCAAGTTGTTGCTTTTGTTTCGGGTTATCTCTTCTCTAGTGCCCCCTTTTAAAGGCACTTCTCTTTCTGACATGGCCATCTGCAATTCCTTATTACTTTTCTTGAACAAGGCTTGCGTGGAAATCACTTTGGGCGTTCCTTGCAGGTCTACTCTTTCTCCATGCCAAATAAATTTCATCGTTTGTGCTCTTCAATCCACCACCATCTCACCCAATAACGTCAGCCAAGACACCCCCAAAATCAAATTAAAATCCTCCAAATCAAACAACAGTAAGTCCAATGTGAACTCATGGTTTCCCAATTTCAGTTTGAACCCCTGACAGTCCTTCCGTGACAGCCTTGTGCCCATCATCCAACAAAGTTTCCATATTTTTTGTTTTCTCCACCTCCCGACCCATAGCACACACCAACCTCTTAGAAACAAAGTTGTGTGTGGCCCCATTGTCCACCAACATGCGAACAGGGATTCCCTGGATCTCTCCTTCCAATCTCATGGTTTTCGGCGTTGTTTCTTTCTCATGCATCAGACTTGTAGGAATAAAGTGTGACACTCGCCGTCGACGTTGTCTTCTACTTCTTCCTCCAAGTTGCGACCTTCCTCTCCAACCACCTCTTCGTCGGCCAACATAATTTTCAGATGTTTTTCCGGACATCGGTGTTGAGGGGAATAAATACCTCCACATTTAAAACAAAGCCCCTTTTGCCTTTTCACCAACAAATCATTATATGATAGGTGTTTTACTCCTCTGTCTCTTGGCCCATTTTTACTTTCCCCCTTTTGATTGGGTCCTGATCCATTTGTGCCTCTTTTGTCAATACCCATCTACCACTTTTGAGGAAAGGTGGCATTCTGCCTAACACCCACGTGCAGTCCATTGCTACCACGTGCCTCTCCCCTTCCTGTGGAAAACCCATTTTGCCCCTACCTTTCAATTCCATCTCAACAGCACGCGCTACATTCATTATCCATGGCCTTGACATCGAACCGAGGGCATACAAACTCCTGACTCGTCCTTTGATGTCTTCTCTCAACACATGAAGAAAATATGTGAAATATTGGGGTTCTGGAATATTTGGGATTTGGGCAGTCAGAAGCTTGAAGTCCCTGATATATTGCTCAACTTCTCTTGTCTGCATGAGGGTTGTTAGTTGCTCGTAAGCATTTCCTTTCGCCAATGTTCCGTAACGGTCCAACAACGCCACTTTGAGTTGCTACCAGGAAAGGTCTTCTTCCTCGTTCATCAGATAATTGAAAAAATGAATGGTTCCTTCCTCCATACAAAGTTTAGCCAGGTTCACTCGCACTTGGTCACTTGTCTCCTGCACTTGGAAGTACACTTCTACCCTAGAAATCCAACCTGCACGGTCTTCTCCATTGAACATGGGTAACTCCACCTTCTTAACTGATTGACGAAATTCGTCAAGCGCATCACCATGTAATTTTCGAAATCCTGATCCATTACTCCCTTGAGTTTTCTCCGATGCCTTATCACGGCTCCTTCTGATTTCCAGAGCGCTCTCCATCCTTCTCCCAGGGATTTTTCTGGTGTTCTGCACCTTGTGACAAAATGTCCAGAATTTGCGATTGTGTCTCTGCATTTTCTCTTCTCATCAATTACATGGTCTTCTGTTGCTCATGGGTTTGTAACCTCATTACCTCTATGGATGTCCGCATCCCAACAAGCTCCTTCTCTAGTATCTCAAGTCTTGAATCCATCATCGTTTTGTCTTCCTCTGATTTAGCTGGTCTCGATCTCAATGTCACTACAATCGCTCCCTTCTTCTTAGTTGTCATTCACGGCTCACCCAAACAGATCGGCATAAACAATCCAATAGGTCGGACCAAATTGTTGTATACCAAAAAAACAAACACACAATCAAAGAAAACAATCACCAAAAAGATAGATGAAATAGGGAACTTCTTGGAATTAAAGGATGCAAAACAGAAAAATAATGCAATAAGAGGATATTCCCCCTTATGCCCCAGAGCTAGGCTCCTTTACAGAGAGCAAACGCATCTCCATACCAATAAATATTCCACCAACAACAAAACCGTCCCCCAAAACTAGACTCATATTGCCTTATAGTCTCTCTCTCCGTAACAAACTATGCCATCTCACTCATGCCCCTCCTTTTCCTAATTCCTTCTTTTTTTTTCTGACATAAACGATCCATTCTTTGGGCTAATTTTGTGCTTCTTGGATCAAGTGCTCCTGTGGCCCATTATTTGTTTCTCGGTTCCCATCAGCACACCAAAAACATCAGGAGTGCTATGTGTCCTTGCTTTCATCTGCTCTAGTTTAGCTTTCTTCAATTCTTCTTTGAGCTTACCAGCTGAAATAGAAATGGACTCGATCTCACGAACTTCATCAAAACCTATCATTAAGTCACTTTCCTTGGTATGTTTCTCATCAACAGTAAGCAAATACTAGTAGTCATCATCCGTTTGGTTGCCACAGGTTAGATTTAAATGTTCAATTTCATTCTTCATAACCTAGATTGCATCGCTGGTGTTGTACTCAACACATTTCTTTATGTTCGTTGGAGCATCACTAACAAGTGACTTAGGAATCAAGGCAACAACATCTTCATCAGCCACCACATGAGCCAAAGTTGCAGACGCTTGGTAAGTAATCCCCACAAGAGCATCTTCAAATGTATCCGAAGGCAAAATGTTTGCAATGATTTTCTCATGTACAAGCAACACTTCGAATCCTTGATCTTTAGATTTATCACACAAGTCTTCTACTTGGTGTGAGATGTTACCCAATTCTTGAGAAACATCAACATCATGAAACTTGACAAATCCAATGTCTTCAGTGTCAATCAAACTCATCTTGGACAAGCCACTCTCCAACAATGTAACCAACCTTGTGATATATATTCTCTGCGATGAAATACCACTTGGGTTCTCAATCTTGGTGGTGCTAACCAAACTATTAGTAGCTCTTCTCCCACCAACGAAAGTTGCAACATCAACCCTGATTGGATTCACAATTTCATCCAATACATCAACTTGATGGAGAGCAATGAGTGTGTCAGCCATGTCAACATTGGTGATGTTGGTGGGAATCTTGTTCTTCTTGCATTGCATAGGGCCTGCAGCTTTGCAAAGAAATACTCCCTCAGTGGAGTTGGATTTACTTGTGACACAAATATCTTGAATGAAATTTTTTCCACTCCCAGTTCGTGTTATTGCTGCCAAACTCTCAAATAACATGCTTCTCCTATTGCCTCCAACTATCCTTGGTTGAGTTGTTGCAAGATCTTCCCAAGAAAGGTTATTGGATTTTTGTTTCCAGATTTTGAACCACTGGCCTATATTTCCTTCCATGCTAATGATGGTTGGGTGCAACTTCTCTTTCAGAGCAATTTTCTGAATTTTGGAAAAAATTCCAGCCCTTGTTGTCCACCTCATTGGATCGTTCCCTTCAAAGGTGGGTAATTCCACCCTTTTCATTCAATGCCTTTATGCTTCTTCCTCTTCTTCCTCTGAATCATCACTTTGTTCCTCTCTTTCTCCCCTCCTTCCTCCATTGATAGAGTTCTCACTCTTTTTAGAACTTCTTTCACATTTCTTGGAAATTCCTTGCAATTCTTTGATTTCTTGCAAGCTATCTTTCAATTCTGCAGTCACGTTTCTTGTTCACTGGCCCAGTTCTCCACAGCACTGCTTTGACTTTCTATGAATCCTCCTCGACGTATTCGGCAGGTCGGACCAATTTGTTAAGAACCCAGAGATAGTAAAAGACAGAACAAGACTAAAAGAAACAAAGATAAAACCTTGCACTGTTTTGTTCACCTTAACACAGTACAGCCAAAGCTTCCAAAGGAAAACTGCTTTCCTTTCTCATAGGCCCTGTCACAAACATCAACTCTAAAAACTCCCCCCTCAACATCCCACAAGATTAGAATATGTACACTTTCCTGGAAAGTCTTCCCCCTATAACAACTAACAATTTTACTATATTTATCTTTAAATTTCTTCCTAACCCTCTCATTACTTCCATGCCTAAAAAAACCACTTCAAACTAATTCAATGTATACCTACTCTAACTTGAGGAGGATTGTTGGAAAGTATTTCCGATTTTGGGAAAATAAAAGATTTTCTATTTACTGGCTGTATTTATTTTTGTAAATAATTAGGCATTGACTTGTATTGTTTCCCAATTCCCTAGTTTCCTTATTTTCCTAGTTTCCTAATACTAGAGATAGTGAATTATGTGTATACATTCATCACGCTAAGAATTTCCTCAAGCAATCAAGAAATCCTTGGTCAATAATCCCAATTGGCAGAACAGAAAATCTTAATTAAAAAAATTTACAATTAATAGTGGATAGTTTGAGGTAAATAAAAAGGAAATACCACATACTTCACTATCCATCATATCTGAGGCACCCCAAGGATTCGCCAACTGAAATTGAACAAGATTCTCGCACACCACACCGGTGTTCTTATTCACAACAATAGACTTATGGAGATGCTTCTTGCATTACAAATGATGTTCAGTTTCAATACAACTCAAATGTGATCACCACCATCCCAAGTAGCACAGCTATAAACCTCATCTGCCAAACAACCTAACTGGATAGTGCTGTTTTTGCTAATGATGACTCCCTTTGTTTGCTTAGGAACGAGGAAGGTACTCCCTGAAATAAAAAATAGGAATCAATTTTTATTGCTAGAAAATTTCCCCACAGAGATCTATAATACAATTACAAAAAATAATAAATAATCTGCCTCCACAAAGATGAGCACTATCATAGAAATCTTTTAATGAAAACATCTAATTGATCTGATCTGTGTGGGATAATGAATACAATTATTGAAGGTTCTTCAGCCAAGTTTTGAGAATCAAGATGATCGCAATTACCTTCGGCAAAATGAACACCAAACTCGGCAAAATGAACACCAAAAACCACAGAAAAATTACCATCTAAAGCCGATCTTCATGAATTCTTCCTATCAATGACATTGAAAATCAATCCCCAAATTTATACTTTCATATAATAAGTCAATTTGAAAATCTATCGTCGTCAAAATTGGTCAAACCTTAGGTAGGCATTGGATCGAATGCGACATTCGGTGTTTTTCACGTTTAAAAGCAATTCAATGTCTTCGCACAAATCAAAATCCCTAAAAGTAGTTTAACTTTCTGCATTCCCAGAAAACAAGTTGTGATTTGAATATACAATAGAGATGGTACTTACCTCAACTACAATTGCAAGTGATACTCAACAAAGGAGAGGACCGAATGTTGTCTTTGAAGAGAACTTATCGTTCCCTTACCCTCATGGGTTTTATAAGTAAAGTTTCAAATCCCACACCCGCAATTGTCGCCACTTGTTCAATATGCACATAATATGGCATGAGCAACATGTGTCACACGCATTGCGCGATCTGAACTTTTCTTCCATTTCAAACTCGAAAGGCTGAAAAGAAGGGAAACGACAATCTAGTAATTGAAATAATAACAAACCATGACAGTTACCAATAACAACAAAGATATCCTAGGAGCCAGCAATGTATTCAATTAAAAGATATCAGCACACACTACATGATTTGCAAATAACCAATATAGAGTTGAAATCCTCATCATGGGTGTTGTAAATAAATACATACATAAATAACTCAAACCATATACAACTTCAAATATCAAATATGCTTTCAAGGAATTTAAAAATCAAGTCTCTTTGTGTTATGCTTATTTAAAAATAATTGTCTTTGAAATTAGTCTTAAGACCTAACTTAAATCCAAAACTGGATTGTAAGATGAAGATTGTTTAAGCATTAAGCCATATATCTCTAGTCGGTGTGAAACTAAACCACACCCTTGAGGTTGCAACTAAGGTAGGGTAAGGGTGACAACAATTGAGGTGGTTTTCAAACAAATGAATTCAAAATCATATCAACTTCAACATAGCAAGATGAGGTGCTATTTAAAAATGATAGCACCCAATAATGTAAAATTCCTTGCTTCATGGTTGAGAAGTGGATATTGCATTCTCCATGCAAGAATTCCAAGGTTAATCTTTGTAAAAGGAAGTATACTGCTGGTGAATGGACCACTACTGTACTAAGGTAGCCCATATGTTTATTGAAAAAATTCAACCAACTACAATATAGTTTACATTTATGGCACAATATTGTCTTGTTCTGCACTTTTACCTACACATAAGATAGTAGGAAAGTGTCAATGAACTAATAAAACTAGACACCACCAAAAGGGAAAACAAACATAAAAAGTTAGAAAATGTTCTTCGATATAAACTGATTGTTTTAAATTTAAAGGGCGCCAATGAAATTTTTATTACCATATTCACAAATCTAACAACTCTCCAACTAGCAAAATCTATTACAAAATACAACATTAAATATGGCTTGACAAGTCAAAAAAAAAAACTCTGCATAATTGACTCCTATGATTATCCCATGACTTTAACTTCTCATATCAAAACTAGTTAGAATCACTTATTTCAGTTATTTTCAGTTTACTATATGCTTAAGGTAGAAGAGCATTCAGTATTTACTTGCTTTATGGACTCTTTAGCCCTCTTTAAATTCGTTGAAACATTAAAAACACACAACAATCACCATGTGGTCAATCATATGGAACAGGTGATGCCATTGTACTCTGTCAAAAACTGAAAATCCATTTAGATAAAAATAAATTGATCTTCATCTACTTCTTTTAATCAGAACATGCTTCTTTTGATTCACTTTTCTTACTCTGAGCCTTCAAAATATATAAAAAAAAGTATTAATTTCAGCAACTAATGTCAATCAGGTGGTCGTAACCCATAAGTTACAATCATGCAATCATGCAAACCATAAATGTGGTGCAGCATATGTACTATTGGATTCTAAAGTTCAAGATTGAGTAGCAAAGTGCCACTGAAGGAAACCTTGTCCAAACTAGATCATTACCAGGGAAGGGCAGTAAGGGAGAAGATCGAGGAGAAGCAAAAGTTCTACAACAGGACAAACAAATTGATGAATAAACCATATATGCAGAAGCTAAACCTTTACAATACAATGATAAGGACGAGCAGAAGAAACTTCCAAAATTTTCATACTTGCTTCTTTTTTTCTTCACAACCATATGATCATTAAAGACCAAATTCAACAATGCCATTGTAACATGTCAGGTATGCAACCCAAGCCGTATATACCCAAAATATATTAAGACTTGTTATTATAAACAAGAGAAAGGAAATGAAACAGCAGAAACAACAGACCTTCCACAAAATTTTCTTTTTCTGAAAGAAAATAAAATCAATAATTAACATGAAAAACATAACCTTTATGTTCATTAGATACCCACGTTCCCAATCAGACAACGAGACCATAGATTCACACACGCACAAAAAGACCAAAGAGAAAACACTTAA
>Ga0209389_1002020_pt1 | contig 15077 bp, 12 predicted proteins | sample CowpearedBW_FD_187526 | JGI IMG/M metagenome (GOLD analysis project Ga0209389, IMG submission 187526) | Root nodule microbial communities of legume samples collected from California, USA - Cow pea red BW (SPAdes) (version 2) | ecosystem: Host-associated > Plants > Roots > Nodule | place: USA...
TTTTTTTTTCCGTGTAACTAGGATTAAGGGTGGAAAAATATCTAATTTTGAGATCCAATCTATAATAACTAAAATTCATTATGCTTTCAATCCATTTAAATGGATTTATTATATGTCCAAATCCATATTTTTGGATTCCAAATCCAATCCACTTAATTGGATTTGAATTGAATTTATATTGGATCATATTTTGGATTTTGAAAAACCAAAATCAAGATGCGTCTAGTTCAAGTCAAGGAAACTGAGGACTAAATTGAATCAAGTTGGCTTAGGTCCAATGTTGGTCTAGAGTGAATGTTGAGTTGAGTCGGCCTAAGGCGAAGGTTGTGCCAAATTGGCTTAGGTAGAGTCAAGTCTACCCAAGCAAAAGCTTCAACTGAGTTGGTTTGGGCTACATAATCAAACAAGGCTAGACTGGTTTGAAGGGTCAAGTTGAGTTGACTTAGGCCAAAGGTCAAGACATGTTTGACTAGGCCGACGATCGAGACAAATTAGTCCAAGTTAAAATTAAGATGAGTTGACCTAAGCTAAAGGTCGAGTCAAATCGACCTAGGTCAGATGACCAAATTGACCTAAGTCGAATGTTGACTAGAGTCGACCCAACCAACTAAAGGTCGTTTGAGTCCACCAAGCAAAGGTCGACTAAGTCGACAAGTTGAAGGCTGACCAAGTTGGCTAGCCAAAGGTTAACCAAGTCGACGCCGATCGAATGTCAACCGAGTCAACAGTGGTTGAATGTTAATCGAGTCATCGTTGGTCGAGTTGAAGTTGACCAAAGGTTGACCGAGTTGACGTTGGTTAATGAGCAGATAAAATATAGGTGTATTTATGCATTAGTTTAGGCCATTTTTATTCATTTATGCATTATTGGACTAATTTCATCATGCATTGTCTTGTTTCGGATCAAACATTTAGGTTTGTGCATTGTTTGTGTAAACAAGCTTAAAGGGAGGTAGTTAGATTCAAAACAGCATGTTCCACAAGTACTTGGTGGTTTTTTTACGACTTGTGGATTTAGCTTCAAAAGTGCAGGATTTAAAAGAACGTGTTCCACAAGTGCCTAGTGGATTTTTTCCACGACTTGTGGATTTTTGATTCAAAAAATCAAGTGCAAAACAACAAGTTCCAAGGATGGCCTATGGATTTCTCCATAACTTGTGGATTTTTCAGCGAGAAATCTAAATATGACGTGGATTGACAAGGATTTGAAGGAAAAAGAAAATAAAAGAAAGAGAAAGAGGGGGAACAATTAAAGGAGAGAGAATCACACCTCAACAAAGGGAGAGAATGTGGAAAAGATAAAAGGCGGCGGATTGTTCACGAAAGGCTTCTTCATCTTCATCATTCTTTTTTTTTTTCGTCAGTTTTAGTTTTTTTTTCATTATGCAGAACTAATTTTCTTTTTGTTGGAGGATTGATGTAAGATTCTGGATTTTAGTTTCTACTATTTACAATTGATGTATTGTTAATGTTATTTATTTCAGTGCTCTATTTATGGTTATATTGTTTATTCTATGAACAATTTCACAATTAGGAAATTGGAGATTTTTTTATTATAAATAAAACACGTTAGGTTATGTCACAATTGGGAAATTGGGCATATCTAATTAGTTTGCAATGGAGATTATTATTGATTTTTCATAATTCTATTAAATTTTTGTAAACTGACCTAAGGAATTGGGGGTTCGAATTCAATAAATAGATTTTACCTACTAAGAAATTAGGAGTAAAACAGCTTTGAGTAAACTCTAGTGGATGATTACATTGTTTGCATCAATTGAAAAGGAGTAGAATTCTATAAGAAAAGGTACGAAATCAATCTTCTAACATCTCTTATTTTGATTGAAGTTTTTATTATAATTGTATGCTTGCAAATCTATTGAATCTCATTTGCTCAAAATTACGTAAATTAGGAATTTAGTATTCAACGAGTCAATCCCAGAGGACGGTATTTTATTACTACGTTAACAATTGGTTCACTTGCCAAACATTTATCAAGTTTTTGGCGCCGTTGTCGGGGATTGATTTTTTGTTGTTGTTGATATTAGTGATGTAATTTGCTTATGATTTGAGTTTTAATTTTTTGTAGGTAATCAAAAATTGTTTGTGTTTTTAGTTTATTATTTTTTTTGTTTTCATGTTGTTAATTTGTTTTCATGTGATTTTTGTTATTAGAATCTTGTGTCTATAAGTTGTTTATGCGAGGTACAGTTGCAAAAAAAATCCTTCTTTTTGACCCAAAAATTGAATGTACTGCTAGACATAATAGGATTAACGTAAGGAAGAAGAAACAAGAAAGAACAATAGAGCCATTAATTAATAATAAAGAGCATATATCAACAGTAGTATATCAAGATCCACCTGTGAGGAGGACTCTTCGTGATTATTCGATGCTCAATACAAATAATTACCAAGGGAGCATTGTGAGACCTCCTATTCAAGCCAACAATTTTGAGATCAAGCATGCACTATTACAAGTTATCCAGCATAATCAATTTGGAGGTGCAGTTTCAGAGGATCACAATTCTCATATGGAGAATTTTCTGGTAATTTGTGACACTTTAAAGATTAATGGAGTTTCAGATGATGCAATCCGCTTTAGGCTTTTTCCTTTCTCATTACGTGATAAAGCTAAAAGCTGGCTTCAAACACAACCTCAAGGCAATAGTATTTCTACATGGGAAGATATGGCTACAAAATTTGTAACCAAATACTTTCCTCCTTCCAAGTCAGTGAGAATGAGAAATGAAATCACTACTTTTGTGCAACAAGAAACTGAGTTTCTATACGAGGCTTGGAAAATGTACATTGAGCTATTGAGGAAATGCCCACATCATGCTTTATCAGATTGGTTACCAGTCCATATATTCTATAATAGTCTTACACCCTCTTTTAAAGCAATTATGGATGCAACAAGTGGATGATCATTTAATTTGAAAATACTAAAGGAAACTTTTGAGACTCTTCAGCTAATGGCAAATAATATCGTGAATATGCAATTTGACCATCAAAATAGGAAAGGTGGAGTGTTAGAGGTTAATACTTTGGATGTTATCCTAGCCTAAAACAAGTTATTAACACAACAAACGACCGAATTGACTCAAAAGTTGGGTAACATGCAAGCAAAAACGGCTAACACAATGTCTCTACTATGTGATTTTTGTGGAGGAATGCGTCAAAATGGTGAATGTCAAGTCATTCATCGAGAGGCGCAGGTAAATGTAGTCTGTAGTGGCGGAACTTGGACAAAAAATTTGGGGGTGCCAAATTATATTATATTATATATATATATATATATATATATATATATATATTATTTTAAAAAAAAAGCTCTTCATTTTATCTCTTCATTTATTCTACTTAAAACAAGCACACATAATAGTAGAATTCAGAAAAATATGACTATCATTCGTTATTATATCATGATACCAAACCATGATACCATTTTAGATAAGCCCTTCATACCTCATCAATTTGATTTGGTGAGTATTGTGAAATTCCTGGATCGCGTTCTAATGAATTTTTAAATTCATTATATGTGACTCTAGGAACTTTAGAGATTTGTTTTTCATTGTCTTTAATTCTTGGTTCTCATGAAATTTCTCAAGTTTAGTTAACGTAGATGCAATTTTTGTTCATCTTTATCACAAACTTTCCTCCTTCAAAAAAAAGAATTAATTCTTTTACTCTTTATCATTACATTATAAATCAATGTTTACATTACATTTTTTATTTTATTTTTTATTATTATTTTCCATAATATAAACTTAATAAATAATATATAATTATAATTTAAAAATATATATAAAAAAATCCAAAAAATTTTAGGGGAGCCATGGCTCCCTCCTGTCCCTTTGATGTTCGGCTGGTGGTAGTGGGCCAACAACAAAATTAGCTTGCTAACAATTGTAATACAAATTGGAGGAGTTCACCAAACACACCTTATAGTCATTTGCATCAATCTAATCAACCAAAGCCTCCTTATCAATATCAAGTACAACCTAGAAACCAAGGAAGCAAGATGTCTACTTGGGAGAGTGCTCTGGAGAAGCTAACGGTTCAAACCTCAACATTTGTGGAGCAGACTTCTAATTTCATGAATGAGACAAGGACTAATTTCAAGAACCAGGAAGCTTCAATCCGGAAGTTGGAGAATCAAATTGGTCAACTTTCACGATAAATCTCAGAGAGATCTTCTAGAACATTCCCCAGTGACACCATTCCCAACCCAAAGGAACAATGTAAGGCAATTCAATTGAGGAGTGGGAGGTTGGTAAAAATGAGAAAAGAAAGTGATATGGGTAGTGGGAAAAATAAATGAAAAGATGAGATTGTGAAAGACAGTGAAAAAAATGAGCAAAAAAATTGTGAGGGGAAGAATGAGGGAGATAAAAGTCAAGAGAGTGAAAAGGGTAAAATGAGAGAATATGTTCCTACTATTCCATTTCCTTAAAGGTTGAAGAAGAAAGATCGGGAGAAACAATTTACAAAATTTCTTAATGTCTTTAAGAAGCTACACATTAATATCCCATTTGTGGAAGCATTGGAGAAAATGCCAAGCTATGCTAGATTTATGAAGGACTTGTTGTTTAGGAAAAGGAAGCTTCAACAAGATGAAACCATAATGTTCACAATGGAGTGTAGTGCATTAATTAAGCAAAATTTACCTCCTAAGTTGAAGGATCTAGGAAGCTTTGTGATTCCATGTGAGATTGGAAATATAGTGGTAAGCAAGGCATTGTGTGATCTTGGAGCAAGCATCAATTTGATGCCTTTGTCCATTTTTAAAAGGTTGGTATTGGAGAAATGAAGCCTACTATGATAACTCTCCAATTAGTAGATCATTCAATGACTTATCCTTATGGAGTAGTGGAGGATGTCTTAGTAAATGTTGATAAATTTATCTTTCTAGTGGATTTTGTTGTCCTTGACATAGAAGAAGATGCTAAAGTACCAATTATATTGGGAAGACTATTTTTAGCCACGGGAAGAGCATTGATAGATGTACAACAACGTGAATTGATGTTAAGAGTAGTTGATGCCAAAGTCACCTTCTCCATAAATGAAGCAATAAAGCACAAGGTATGCATAAAGGATTGTTTTCGGGCTGAAATAATTGAGTCTTCTATGTTAGAGAAAATGGATAATCATGTGAGGAAAAGTCCAAAAGAGCGAACTTTGTTATCCATAATCCAAGCAAAGGAGTTGAGTGAAGAAGTGAGTGATGAAGAGGTGGTACAGTGTACACATCAACTAGAAGTTCTCAAGCCATTATTCAATTCTACAAGAATAATAAAAGACCTTAACAAGAGTGAAAGTGGAAGTGAAGAGACATCCAAGGATGTCAAGCCATGATTAATCCATTGGATTCTCTTAATGCAAGAGTTTAACATGGAAATCCGAGATAAACAAGGGAAGCAACATTTGATAACCGACCACCTTTCAAAATTGACGTTTAATGAGGATGACCATAATGTTCAACCTATTTTAGCGATTTTTCTAGATGTGAAATTGCTAGTCATTAATACTTTGTTATGGGTTTCAGACTTTGCCTTTTAAAGCAGCAACATTGTCACTTCACAAGCAAAGCTACTTTCAATGTCGACAACAATGCACCGATTCCACCACCGATAATTTTATGAGTTTTATCCCTTTTATTCTTAGTTATTTTGTTTATTTTGAGGACAACATAAACATTTAAGCCTAGGAGGGTCAATTGCTTGTCATTTTGTTTGCATGTCATTTTGTTGTTGCATTTGTATAGCATACACATCATCTTGACTCAAGTCTAAGTTTATTCAATTATATTTTGTGAAGCACATTGAATAATTGTTGGAAAACTCACACACTACACAAGAAGTCTTGACACTTGGCACTTAAGGAAGATAAATTTTGAGTGATATACTTAAAAGTTCTTTTTAGGTTTCTAAGGTGACACTCACTAATTTGGTTAGTGGAGAAATGTCTGTCAATTTCAGAAAAAAAAGGAGAATAATAGTAATAATAAGAATAAGTGAAAGGGACATCCCTTTGAGATTGTGTGTTACTGGGAAAAGATGCACTCCTTTGAAACCGGGTGTGGTAAGGGCAAAGCATTTGAGTGGAGGATCCATGCTTAGTTAACATGTAAGTGTTTTCTAGGCTAGAAATCTAAGAAGAAATCTTTTGTTAAGATAACTTAAAAAATCAAAGATTATCCTCCTTAATGTCTCGTGCCTTTGTACATTTAAGAAATTGCACTTAGGGACCCAACAAATGTGGAATGTGTGCGTCTAAAATATCATTAGGTGAATTTGGATTTAAGATTAGATTCTAACTCATTATTCTGGTTGCATTTCAATTCTTTTTCATTACATTTTCTTTGCTAGGGGACAAGCAAAACTCTAAGCTTCGGAGAAATTTATGAGCAAATAAAATATATATGTATTTATGCATTAGTTTAGGTCATTTTTATTCATTTGTGCATTATTAGACTAATTTCATCATGCATTATATTGTTTCAGATTATACATTTGGGGTTTGTGCATTGTTTGTGTAAACAGGCTTGAAAGGAGTTAGCTAGATTCAAAACAACATGTTCCACAAGTGCCTAGTGGATTTTTCCACGACCTATGGATTTGGCTTCAAAAGGGCAAGATTCAAAACAGCGTGTTCCACAAGTGTCTGGTGGATTTTTCCATGACTTTGTGGATTTTGCTTCAAAAGATCAAGTGCAAAACAACAAGTTCTACCGGTGGCCTATGAATTTTTCCACAACCTATGGATTTTTCAGCGAGAAATCTAAATATGACGTGGACTAACAAGAATTTAAAGGAAAAAGAAAATAACAGAAAGAGAAAAAGGGGGAAATAGTTAGAGGAGAGAGAAACCCACCTCAACCAAGGGAGAGAACACGAAAAAGATAAAAGGGGGAGGATCGTTCACGAAAGGCTTCTTCTTCATCTTCATCATTTGTTTTTTTCATCAATTTTTTTCATTATGCAAAACTAATTTTCTTTTTGTTTAAGGATTAATGTAAGACTCTGAATTTTAGTTTCTACTCTTTACAATTGATGTTTTGTTAATGTTATTTATCTCAGTGTTTTGTTTATGATTTTATTGTTTATTCTATGAACAATGTCACAATTAGGAAATTGTGGATTGTTTACGATTATAAACAAGACAGATTGGGTAATGTCACAATTGGGAAATTGGGCATATCTAATTAGTTTGCAATAGAGATTATAATTGATTTTTCATGATTGTATTGAATTTTCGTAAACTGACCTAAGGAATTAGGGGTTTGAATTCAATAAATAGATTTTACCTACTAAGGGATTAGGTGTAAAACAGCTATGAGTAAACTCAAGTGGATGATTACATTGCTTGCATCAATTGAAAATGAGTAGAATTCTATAAAAAAGGGTACGAAATCAATCCTCTAACAATTCTTATTTTGATCAAAGCTTTTACTATAATTCGATGCTTGCAAATCTATTGAATCTCATTTGCTCAAAATTACGTAAATTAGGAATCTAGTATTCAATGAGTCAAACCCGTAGGACAATATTTTATTACTACGTTAACAAATGGTTCACTTGCCAAACATTTATCATTGGTCGAAGGTCAGCTAAGTAAGTCTCGACTGAATGCTGGCTGTGTTGGCCTGATCGAATATTGATTTTATTGGCCCGACCAAATGTTGATCAAAGGTTGGCTGAGTCGATGTTGGTTGAAGGTCGACTTAGTTAGTGTCAATCGAATTAGTGTTGACCAAAGGTCGGCCCAAGTGTGTCTAAGCTCAAGGTCGACTTGAGTCAGCCTCAATTAATATACCTATTAGTCAATTATATTATATCGACCTCGTTGGATTTAATCTTATTCATAAAATGGATTTAAACTAAATTGAATCCAATTTAAATTTGCTAGAAAAAAAATCAAAATTTAGTTGATTTATTTAAAATGGATCTAGATTATAAATCCAATCCATTTCATTATATATAAATTGGATGTAGATTGGATTTTGAAAAATCCAATCCATGCCCACTATTATCTAGGATTTTTATTACCAAATCCAAATAATAAATATTATGGCGGAATCGAACAAGTCAACAAGTTTATCATAATTTTGAATACCTAATTTCAACATCCTCTTAATCTATGAGGTTATTGTCTTTAGAAACAAACTTGAAGTAGCACTACAACAAAATTGCTAATTTGCGAGGGAAATTAGCTAGGAAAAATATTTCTCACTAATTTCTCGCTATTTAGCGAGTGATCAATGATAGAAGCATTCCGTAGCTAATTTGCAAGGGATTAGCGACCAAAAAAGTTTCATAGCTAATTTGCAAGGGAAATTAGCTAGGACAATTATTTCTCACTAATGTCTCGCTATTTAGTGAATGATTAGCAACCAAAAAAGTTCTGCAGCTAATTTGCAAGAAAAATTAACTAGAAAAATGATTTCTCACTAATGTCTCGCTATTTAGCGAGAGATCATCGACAAAAAGTTTTGTAGCTAATTTGCAAGAAAAATAGGTAGGAAAAATATTTCTCTCTATTTAGCGTGTGATTAGCATCAAAACATAATCGTAGCTATTTTGAAACTAACTATCTATTCTTTGAGAGGGGTATGTCATTTTATCAGTATTCTTTCAAAAAATTCAAATTTATTTAATCATACAAATTTTTTTCACAAATCCGTAACTAATGAAAAAATTATTATTAGTAAGGAAATAATATCCAAACTATTCTCACTCTAATTTATTCATCACTGTTTAAATTAAAATAAATAAATTTATTATGCAAATTTTATAAACTATCAATATTTTAATAAATTATTAAAAAATATTTTATTATTATGTAAATTATAACTTTATTATATCTTTATATGTTAATTTATTTTAAATAAAAATATTAATTAATTTATATTACTATATATTATTACAAGAATATCAAATTTTAAAAAATTATCTATAAAAAATATTTGCAAATTTTATTATAAAATATTTTTCATAAAAAATATCTATATATATATATATATAATATACACAAAAAATATTATGTGTATTTGCTACCCGAGTTTTTTTCTTCAAAAGTAATGTAATTTGTTGTACAAGAATTGACAAACAAAGAGTGCACCAATTTGCAGCTACTGTTCTGACATGTAAGCCACCTGAAGTTTACAAAGACAAGGGCATAATGTATGTTGATGAAGTTATCATGAAAAAACAAGGAAAGAAGTGCAAATAGTCATATATCTTAGGTGATTTCATGAAGTCTACATTGGCTACACTCTACCTGCACAAATCATAATGATTAACTATGTAAGACCCGAGAAATTTAAATAATTAAATTAATAATTATTTAATAAATGTGGGTAGTAGAAGCCTTAATGACATTTAATGTTAATTATTCTAATATGGAAAAGTACTAGCTCAAGTGGTTGAGTGTATTTTGATTGTGTGAGAGGACTTGGGTTCGAGTCCTATATATGCCTTTGTGTGTTATTTAAATTTATGCATTATTTCGTTAATATATTTGAATGCTGGACGTGATAATATAACCCTAAAATTTTAGAAATTTTCACAAATGTGAATTGGTTGAATTGGTTGTGCATTTGACTTAATAATTGATGGGTTGTGGGTTCAAACCTTGATGAGAACAATTTAATCTCTTTATTTTTGCTATAATACTTGTGGTCTGAATGTGAAAGGGTGGGAAGAACTAGAGTGAGAAAGGATCACAAATTTTGAGTAGAAAAGTGAATTTGGGGTTTGAGAGCAAAGTTGTAATTGATTGGGAGGGCAAAGGATATCACAAAGTGGTTAGGGGAGCTCTTTTGCACACTTTTCATGAATTGTTAAAGATTCTTGTGTAATCTGTAATATGCAATGAATTATGTACCTTTACCGCAAGATTTTTGTGCCAACATGCTGTGAATTGGGGTGTGTGATTGTTTTGTTGTATATGACTAAACCCTTGTGTGAATATAAGAAAATACTAGAGTTCTTGGTACTGTATGGGATTAGGGGTAATTGCATTGTTTCGGAGTCAAATTTTGGGGTATAAAATAGGTTCGTAATATTGGAACAAGGAAAGGGATTGGTTATCATGTTTGTATAAGGTTTTGGTATGGTGTGCGTGTTTTGTGTGCGCGTAACAGTGAGACAATCTGATAGTCTTGTTCGGGCGAGCCAGGCTCGCCTAGGCGAGAGTTGTAGAGTCAGGATTGTGTTTTTGCACGAGCTACTCGCTTAGGCGGAATGCCAGGTTTTGGGAGACCTGTTGCTTCGCTCAGGCGAGAACATCTCGCCTAAGCGAGAAAACGAGGATATGAGACTGTGTTTTGGTGTGCCTCGCACAGGCGAGGGGATCAGGGTTTTGGGTGACAAGGCGTCTCGCCCAGGCGAGAGGTTCTCGCTTAAGCGAGACCACTTGTTAAATTTTGTGTTTTGCTTAACTCGCCGCCTAGGCGAGAGTTTGAGTGTTAGGCGAAGTGTGAGCTCGCCCAGGCGAGGAGGGACTCGCCTAAGCGAGATTTCGCAGGTCAATTAGTTCAGCACGCTCGCTCAGGCGAGGAAGCTTAGCCTAAGCGAGACAGGCCTGGTTGCGTAAGCTAAGGCTTCTAGCCCAAGCGAGTTTAGTGCAGTTTATGTGTATTGTTTGTACGTTTTGATGAAACGTGGATCAGGAGATGTTGTGCCATGAGCGGGTAGGTTCATGGATAGTGGATAACATGTGATGGTATGAGCGAGGAGGTTCATACTCGATTACTCTCCTGTGTGGATACGAGCGAGGTAGGTTTGTATGTTTCGTGCTCACAGTTGAGAGATGCTGCGTGCGGGGAGGTACGTAGCTTATGGATCACATGTGTTGGACTACGGGTGGGTAGGTCCGTAGAGTAAGACTACGAGCGGGGAGGTTCGTAGAGGCAGGACCACAAGCGGGCAGGTTCGTGTGAGGATCATGAATCCTGAGTCCATGGCTAACCTTGTTGTATATTAGAGGTTGAAAAGCCTTGGGGTGTGTTGAGAATGTAACCAAAGTCTATTTATGATAATAAGATTGGGTGTTTTATATTATTTAATTTATGTGATTTCTTATATTGTCGAGCTCACCCATTCTGTTTGTGCTTGGCGATGATCGTGTAATTTTACAGGGAGCAGTTAAAGATACATGTAATGCTGCTAACACTCGAGATGGAGAGAGGGACTAGCTGGGAATTAGAGTTAGGGATTTACTATGTTTTAAAGTTTTATTTGGGACTTGTAATAACCTTTGGAATTTTTTTTATTGAATGATTGTCGCATTGAACATCAAATTTTGTTTTATCCCCGCGGCGGGAATTAATAAAGTTGTGACGTTCAAGCTTCTTTTTATATCTTTAAATATTTAATTAAGTAATATCATTTAGGGATGTTACAAACTCTAATTTTCAAACACTTTTAGTATTGGAATCCTTAAACATAGCATTATGGTAATAATTTATTTGCTTTGAAATAACAAGAGGAAACATTGTAGTACTAGACTTTGGAATTATTTGATTGCTTCCTTATGTAATCTATTTTGTAGCAAGACATGTGAACATGTACATCTCTTCATTCACTTTGTCTAAATCAAATTAGCTTTGCAATACAAAATTTGGACATACAAATATAGTAGCATCAAATACTATAGTCAATGAGCAAAGCTAAAAGAAGATACTATTAATAAACTCGTGTTTTGCTTTCGGTAATGTTTAGTTGCTTTATGTCACTGATTCCATAGAGTTGTCCCTAATTTTTGTGTGTTGTTTCAATTTAAATTGTAAAATGTGTATCTAGTATCTCAATTTGTGTTTTGTGGTGTTCTTTAATTGTTATTAGATCATTGGCAATTGTTCTACAGTGTATGCTTCTAGCTGTTCCTGGTTTTACTCGTGCCCGATTTCTTTTTCATTGTTCCTGTGTTGTTTCTACCATTCATGTGCCTGCCAATGATTGTTCTGGCCAAACTGTAATGTTTCCACTACTTTCATGATATATCTGATTCTATTCAGATTGTTTCAGTGGAACTCAAGTTGGTTTTGGTCCACACATAGGTTGCGTCTTTGCTCCTTTAATTGTTTTGTTGTTGTTTGAACTCCATCCATCTATTCTGGTACAATATATTTTTCTGATTAGATCGCCAAGCTTGCTGATTGCATGAATGGATTCCCGTTTGAATTTGAACTCACTCAGCCTTGGTCGTGTCTTTTGGATTTGAACTGGTTTTGTATCCTTAGTTCTTCCAGTACTAGTGTCCAATCCTTAATCTCTGAATATGTTGATGGCCATGGTATCTGTGTTGTTTTTTCTACTTGGTCAGTTACGTTACAATTGGTGCAGTTTGGATAATATTTCATAGTGTTTGCATATTGCTATTTCACACTTTTGTTTCCTGTGGCTGGCCTATGGTTTGATGTTTTTAACTTGTTTCCTTTTGTTGTTTGCCTCATTCGTTCTGTCACCGCATCAATTTTCTGCTTTGGAAACATTTTCTTTTGTTGATGTCTGTCTGACCTAATTTGTTGCTGTTTAAGTTTGGTTTTTTTGAGAATTGTGCAGAGTCTTATTTTGTTACTTTTTATGCGCCAATTCATTTGTCCTACTGAAAGCATCAATGTGTAGTTCTCTGTTCTATGATATTCAACTCCCTTGAGTGCTGCTCGTCTATTATGTGTTACAGACTCTAAATTCTAAAGTGTATGCCAGTCAGCTTGTGTTTGATGCAGTAATCTTGGTCTTGATACTTCCAGTTCTGCTGTTGCTTGTTTGGGCTATGTTTATTGGCTAAACTGAACTGCACTTTGTTTCTTCCGTGTTGGTTTAGTTTCTCCTTATTTCTAACCATCTACATATGTTTACTTGGCCATGTGTACTTGCTTTTGCTGGAACTTGTATTGTCTAGATTGATATCTCATCATTGATGAATGGTTGCATATCAGTTTTACTTTTGCTATATACCACTGTAACTGTTTCATTATCAATTTGTGGCACGTTGTTGTGGTGCTCTGCACTGGCCAAGCAGTTTTGTGATTGAGCTTCCTTTGTTTCTTTGTTTGTCTTTCAAAAATTTTTAGTTGGATCACTTGTCTTTGTCATATGCGTTGATTACTGAATTGGAAGTAGCCTTTTCAAACTGTTGTGCGCTGTTGATTAAGATATTTGAGAATTAAAATCCAAAGAAAGAAGTCCAGTGAAATTGAAATATGACGAAAAATACATGAAAAGTACTTTTGGTCTGCAAAGTGCATGTTTGAACCTCTGATTTGAGTAAAACACGTGCACCAGAGTCCCATATTTGCTATTGTCCTCTTAAATTTAAATTTGCATATGTTCTTGATTTAACTTATTTTAAGTCTTTGATTGATTTTAGTTTTGTTCATCTTGTTCTAGACACTTTCTTTAGGTTCCTTTTTGTGTGCGATCCTTTCCTTCTTTGCCTTTTTCTTGATTGTCTTTGTTGGCCATCCTTTCAGTTTGTCATTTAATCTTTCACTTGATGTTGTCCATTTCTTCCATTTGAGCTTTTATTGCTTTTCTGCTTTGTTATTAGGCTGCCCACGGGTCCAGTGTATCACAAAGGCTGATAGGGTTTCTTCATCTTTCACGCGTGCCAACCTCAGCATCTTGTTAGAGATTTTCTTTGCGTCAACCCGCGTTGCACCATTTCTCTGCTAGCTTTCCAAAACACGCGTCTCACACCTTAGGCCAGGGTTCTATAACGCCGTCAATACCCGAATCTTAGCCTAGGGTTCTTCGTTCTTCTCTCTCGCCATTAGGAACTTGTTAGACGATGTTCCTTTCTTCTTTTCTGTTTTCTCCGGTTGCCTCTCCTCTATAAAGGGGCAAGTCATTGTTTATAAACAGGAAGCTGAGATGAATGATAAAATATGGTTGAGAACACTTCCCTTTCGTCTTTGCTCAAACCCTAAACCCTAGATTAGGTTTTAGCCTCATTAGGGTTACCAATCCAGTGAGAAGCCGAAAAGAACTGAGAGTAAAAACCATAACGAGAGTCTTCCGCTGCATTACAGTTGATTCCACCGAAGGAATCAACGTCAGGAGGTCGTATCGACGACTCACCGTCGATTGGAGCAGTTTTCCGCCGATTAACGACACCGATGGCCTCATCAAAAGGAATAACCCCTTTTAGGGTTTTTCTGATCTGAAAAAAGTGGGTGTTGATTTGGTGTTGAGCTCAGCCCATTTTTGCTTCGCGCACCCCCATTTTTTAATCTCTACACCTGCATTCATTTGTGTTGTTTCTGTTGTGTATTTTTCTACGCACCCTGGATATTTGCTAATCATGCATCCGTACACACACCTTACATTACTTAGTTTTGTTTGTTTGATTTGGGCCTCCTTTTGTTTTTCTTCTCGCTGCACCCTTCATATTCCCATGTACACCACATATCTTATTTGTGGGTTAAGTCATGTATGTATTTCCTGCACCACGTTTTTTATATGTTGCACCCTTATATTTTGATTTTCCATTTTTACCCCTACTTCTAATTGCATTCCCTTTTCACGCATTTACTTCTTTTTATAAAAAATAGGAAAAATCTAAAAAATAAAAAAATGTTCTCTTTTATTTTATTGTATCTGTCTGATCGCCCGTACCATGTGACACTCATTTTTAAAAATATCAAAGATAGTTTTCTTTATCTTTTAGTCTCTGTCCGACCGCTCACGTCGTGTGACACATATTTTCAAGTAATTTAAAAACACCAAAAAATACATTTTTTTTCAAAATATAAAAATATCAACATTTTTAAGCAAAAAATCTTTCTTAAGAACTACGTTATCCTTGATTCTCCGCTGCGAGATACGTAGGAGCAAGGCCAATCCTTGTTAGGCTCACTTCCAAAAAAATCAAATCATTTTCTCAATAGTTTTCCAAATATCTTTTTAAGAACTATGTAACCCTGATTTCTCATTTTGAATGAGAATACGTAGGACCAAGGTCAATCCTTGTTGGGCCCAAAAACAAAAAAAAAATTGTTTCTTTCATATATTTTTGTCTTATTATTTTTGGGGAAAATTAACATTTTAAAAACCACATCAACTTTACAT
>Ga0209389_1002025_pt1 | contig 15065 bp, 11 predicted proteins | sample CowpearedBW_FD_187526 | JGI IMG/M metagenome (GOLD analysis project Ga0209389, IMG submission 187526) | Root nodule microbial communities of legume samples collected from California, USA - Cow pea red BW (SPAdes) (version 2) | ecosystem: Host-associated > Plants > Roots > Nodule | place: USA...
TATATATATATATATATATATATATATATTTAAGATAATTTTTTTTTAATTCCTATGACCTAAAGTCTTATTTTTTGTGCCATCACGACATACTTTAATAAAACTCAATTCTTAGTTCTATAAGCATACATTTAATAAAACAATTTTCTAAAACTCAAGTCTTAATCTTATTTGGGCAATGTATTATTTTTCATTTAATTTTATTGTGAAAAACATGAATGCATATAACTTTTTATTTGACCCTTTTTAAATTTGGCTCTTATATATAACTGATTAATTTTCCAAGGTCCATGAAAAAAACTTGAAAGGAAAACTTTCAACATGATTATAATTGTTTACAAGTTAAAAATTTTGACCAAACCCATTTTTCCCAAATAAATAAGAAGTATTTTTTTTTTTCAAATATAAATCCAAGCATACAATCTATAACGAATAATTTTTATGTAATCAATCATAAACAATTAAAAATATTCAAGTACAATACAAGTTTTAGATATTAAAAAGATATTGATTGTCTATGATCCTTTTAAATAAAATTTGCTTGTTAAAAAAAGAAAATTGCATTTTAGTGAGAGCAGGGATGAGCAGAAGACATAAGAGGGAAACTTGGATTCTGGTATTTTAGGTAAGAAAGAGTAAATGAGTTGGAAAAAGCATTATCAAAAATCGAGGGTGTCATAACCTTAACCTCCTACTTGTAAGAAATAATGTACACTCTCCAAAAGTCCAAGTCCAATGTGTCGTGTGCAGGAGGTAAATCAAAGATACATAAAAGAAAGCTAAGTGCATAAAAGGGGTGATTTTGGACGGAAGAAATGGGCGCAAAACAGATTCTAAAAGGAGTAGAATCCGGTGGTGACACAGAAGAGGAAGAGGAAGAGGGTGATGGGAATAGTACAATGGAGAGAGACTAGGCGTTAGAAGCATCAAAACTGCCCTGCGCACTTTGTCGTCTTTTCTCTCTCCAATTCTCTCCCCACATCTTTGCTTCAGCCACCGCACGTTCTCTATCAAGATCCCTGTTGTTTAACATCCTTGCAGTTTCACGTGGGGACTCATCTTTCTCACACCCTTCCAAATCCCATCTCCTTCCAGATCCTCCACCTTGCTCAGTTTTCAATATTCTTCCACCCTGATCATCTCTGTTCCTTTTATCATCACCACCTCCCTTATGGTCATATGCCTGGTTCGCTAGAAAAGACAGGGCTGTCACCACATCCCCAATCAGAGGACGCGCTGCGGCCTGTTCTTGAATGCACATTGATGCCACTGCAAGAGCTTGGTAAAGTCCCCGCATCGGATACCGTCCATGCAGCTCTGGATCTGCTAACTTTGGAAACTTTCTCCGGTCATTGAACAGTGGACGTGCCTGATCCAACATATATATAAAACCATCATTACATTACCACCCTGCTGTTGTTAACTATGCACAAGTTAATGTAATGCAAGCCAAACTAATCGAGACAAGGAAGGATTGAACGACTACTCACCCATGTGACAAGGTTTTGTTCTCCATGGGGTCGAGTGCTGTCAATGGCTTTACGCCCAGTAATCAGCTCCAAGAACACTACCCCAAAACTATATACATCAGACTTCACAGTCAGCTGTCCAGTCATAGCATATTCTGGGGCACAGTAGCCATAAGTTCCCATGACACGGGTGGAGACGTGTGATTTATCACCAACTGGACCCAGCTTTGCAAGCCCAAAGTCTGAAAGCTTTGGATGATAATCTTCGTCAAGTAATATATTAGACGATTTGAAATCTCTATAAATGACAGGAGGATTTGCTTTGTCGTGAAGGTATTCCAATCCTTTTGCTGCCCCAGCAGCTATTTTCATCCTAGTGTTCCAATCCAATGGTTCCTTATCCGGGGGAAGATCTGCACTCAAGTCCATAAATAACATTAGAAGACAGGTGATGTAAAAGACGAGTCATTTATTCTCCAATCTGACCAAAGTTCCGAGATGCTAATCAATCATTAGAAGGCATATAAGATGATCGCAAGGGAAAATCGAAACATTTCTAGCAGACTATATATTTGTTATCAGATCATCACATGTATCACATTCCTTTTCCATAGATAGCAAAACCATGGAAAGATAGTCTAAACACTTGGATGGATTGGCTTTATTACAAAAGGCTTCATATTTGAACAGCCAGAGCCACTTCATAGCATATCCATGGTGCATGGTGAAAAATAAACTCTAGTGTGACAACTTAATTCTTTTATCTATGTCCCTCTTGAAGAGGCCAAAGCAGCACCTTGAATGTGTAGAAGATGCTTTCCTCCATCCTTCTCGTTAAATTTATAGTGTAAAAGTTTCATTAGTCATTTAGACACAATCTGCTATTCTATGATATCTCGCAATTTGAGACCATAATGCATATTAAATAGTTACCTTCCTTTATATTATTTTCTTTCAACCTAGAAATTTAATGTTTAGGTTCCAAATCCTAAATTGTCAATTCGTTGTTAGAACCAGTGTACTTAAACGAAGGCAGAACCAGAAAAAAACACACAGCAGCAAATATTGAGATTCCACTCATGAATTGCCGCGCTAATTTTTAAATAATGAATCATAATTTGTATCAAAGCATAAAATTCAAATACAAATAAAAAAAACTATTCCCTGTATATAATTTCATATAGATGATAAATAGTGATCTATGATTCTTTTTTAACTAGAAATAGATAAAACAACTTAAGCATAGATCGTAAAAAAATATATAATTTCCTATACATGATACATAGTGTTCTACGTAAAACATTTAAACTATAGAAATAGATAAAACAACTTAAGCAGAAATCTATTAAGTTTGTGAAGTGTTTATTTTACAAGAATGATATCTTATTAGAGTACATGCATTGAATGAGCGAGTTACTTAAATAATATCTTAGTGTTTTCTTATTCAAGATAGGATTATTTACTTATCTTATTTCCTTATTTGGACAAGATTTAGCAACTTGTTCTAGGTTGCCTCTTCAACAAAAAAAGAGGAATCATAACTGAACTACAATAACAATTTAGGCATTTGAAATATTGGAGATTTGTTGGTCTATCAAAGCGCCAATAGCATGGCAGAACAGAACCCCAGTGGGTTCCACCATATTGGTATGGGTAGTGATATCGACACTGTAATGTTCGCCTTAGCCTAGTAAGAGTTACCAGGGCTGCAGAGCATGGTCCGATGTTAAGATCCAATAGCAAGGTCTAAAATTTCAGTCCCACGTTGAAAGTACGAGATTCTAATGTGGGATTTATAAGGTTTCGGATTATCCATACAACAACTATCTTTGCAATATGTTTCTCCCAAGGTTCTCATCATGGGCCTTTGAAATCTTATTCGCATCCTGCAACAACCATCTCTAGTAAAACTATTTGGAAAATAAGAAGACTAAAACAACAAATACAGAGTATATACTTGCTGTAAGGGACATCCTAGCCAAACTTGACTCTAAACAAAAAAGTAGTATTAATCAGGGCCGTCAGAGATCCTGCCCAAGAATAGTAATTAGAATAGTAATTTGAATAATAATAGAAATTTGTATCAGGTTTCACAGAGGACAAATTTCTACCGAGAAACATGGTGGCTGGCGACTAATTTTTGTTGGGGAACTTGACTGGCTACTTTTCCTGGAATCTCCCCTCCCAAGCACGTTTTTCACATTCACAAAACTCGAGGGCACATTGTTTAACGGAACCGAGTACATTACCATTCGGACAAATGTCTTGTTGGTCAAAATTTTTATTTAATTTTAATTTTGTTTTTATTTTCACATAATTGTGGAGGAAGAGTTAGGCTCTCTTAATTTTTTTAGACTGAGCGGATATTAATTATTTAGTTTTCTCTATGAAAAAGCCTGGCTCCATGGGCAAAATTCTCTATCAGTGGTGCAGATGATTTATTGAGCAAGCTACTTGCTCAAATCAAGATCATACTTCCTCGAGACAGAAGAAACTTTCACGACAGTGCAATGGAAAAAACAACAATTCTTAACAGCTACAGCCATATACTTTATAGAGGCAAAGCATGGAATATAATAAACCCAGAGCACATAATATGATGATCATAGCAGCATCCGTGTTCATGTGAAAGGGCAAAACTCTACACACAATTCTTTATCACCATAATAAGCTCCAGACAAAAAAAAATGTGTGTAGTTCAAATCACCGAAAGGGAATTTTTCTTTATAAATACGTATGCAAGAAAATTAAACACATACTATAGAAGACAAAGACACAAGAACAGGTTACCTTGCAACGAGAAACGAGATTCTAAGATAGAAAAGCAAAGTACGTCCTATAATAAACTGACTACTACCGGTTTTAATTTCAGTACAGATAATCGATTTAAAGAATCAAATTATACTTCTCTGTATTGCAAAGTATATAGTGGTAATTTAGAGTAAAGCATAATTTGATTACAGGTGTTAGATAATGTAACATGGGTGCGTACGACTTTGGTAAGAAACCCTAAACCACAGATATAATCTTATCCTGCCATGTATTAGTACTACCGCATAAAGACAGCACAGATACTAACTAGAATTACATAGTTTGGAAAAGCATTAGCCACTGATCTTGGTGATCAGGATATTCTAACAGAGAATACTGACCATCAAATACTGAACTAAAATTAAAAAAAAATTGTAATGATTGAATTGGGAGGAGTAGAGAAGAAGAATACCATGAAGGTGGTCTTCCAATGATCCCAATGGCATAAACTCATAAACCAAGAGGCGTTGGTCCCCGTCCGCACAGTATCCAATGAGATTGACAAGATTAGGGTGGTGTAGAAGACTGAGCATGAGAACCTCCACGAGGAATTCCCGGTTGCCCTGAAGACCGTTTCTGTCTAACTGTTTAACAGCCACAGCCTGTAGAGGTAAAGGAACAAATGTGAGGAGTTAGTGAGAAGTGAAAGGTGGATAGAGGACTAATAGAACAGAAAGAAAGAATTACCTGACCAGTGGTTTCAAGGCGGCCCTTGTAGACCCTTCCGAAACCACCTTCCCCCAAAAAGGATTGGGGTCTGAAATTTTTGGTTGCGGCTGCCAGCTCACGGAATGTGAAAATTTGTGCAGCAATTTGTCCAGGAGGTCCATCCTTGAGAGCAGCCAATTCCCTTTTGGAGTCACCATTATTAGCATTGCCATTGCTTGATGAGCGTAGCTTGTCTGCTCCAGCTATACAATGGAAATTAAGCAAAACCATATTAAGAAGAAAGAAGTGTGTGCCGAATACTTGAATTTAATAAGAAATTAAGATATACAGAAAAGGATGCGTGATGTGATGGGATGAGACGGGGAAGGTAGCATAAACTAATACAGGATCTGATTTCAATCTGGTTCGTCAGATCAGATCAAGCAGAGTATTGGGATTACATATTTTGTATAAATAAAAAAAGAAGAAAAAAGAACTAACCAGACGCAGAGGGCAGTCTGGACATACGAGAGGGGATAGGGGGATTAAGATCATGATCGTGATGATGATGATGAAGATGATGATGGTTTTCCTGGTGAGGATTGGGATTCAGCTTCTCGTCTTCCCTCGAATCGAAACAAGAAAAGCAACCCATTCCAGTTTCCTCTTAAGTCACGCGCAGACACACTCAATCAACCAATCAGTCAAAGCCTCATCTTCCAATCCAATCCTAAACAAAACCAAACTAAAACTAAAGAGATTGTACGGTTGGAAGGAAGAAAGAAAGGATGAATTTGCGTAACAAAGTGGTTGGAAGGAGAAGAAGAGAGTTGGGTGGTTTGATTATGCGCGTACAAGTTAAGTTAGTGGTTCCACTTTCACACTTCCGCCACTGCCAGAAGAAACACCCAGGGGCTTTCCTTTGGATTTAATTGGGCTGGGTTGGATCCTATGTATTAAATACTTTAATAAAAAAGATACAAAACTAAAAGCAGAAATGTCCTAAATTTTATCATTTGAGAATTATTATTTTCTTAAAAACTAGCTTTAATTTTATTTTGGTCTTTCAATTCTTTGGCTGTTTTAAATATGCGCTCCTAATTTACCATATTTTAATAGCGTGGGTTAGTTAAATTAAATCTCTCAAATACTAATTATAATTCTGTTATTTTAATGCTTCCTGAATTGGAATTTGATTAAGTGATGTTGACTGGTGAGATAATTAGTGAGTTAAGACCCGCTGGGTTCACACAAGAAAAGCATATAAAATATAGTTTGACATAAAAAGAAGGAAATATGTGAAAATAATAAAAGAGAGGGAAATGAGGAAAAGATATAGAAGAGAAAAAAATAGATTGGACAGAAGCGAAGCAGAAAGAACGGAATGCCAGGCTTGTTCCCATTTGGGTCAGCGGTCAAGACAGGACGAGCGAGGCAGCACCACCAAAATAGCTACAAAGTAAAAGGAAACAAAATATAGAATAGAAGAGAATAGAAAGTTACATTAGGAGATAACTCATCTGGTTGCAGTGAAATGAAGAAAATAATGAAGAAAGATGAATTACACGGTTCATCCTGTGAGCTGGAATCTGGGGTTTTCCCGCCCGAACCCCCTGTGCAATTCATATGATAACAACAATCACTGAAATTGAACGTTAATGTGAAGAGGCGATGGAGATGTCATCACGAACGAACGAGGTGGAACATGTTTCTCCTGCAGATGGCGTCCCTGAGCTGTTGAAAGAGTTGGAGCGTATGGTGGATAGATACATGGCGAGGAGCAATTTTATTTGGGAGGATGACGAGGCAGAAGAAGAGGACAAGCCCCTCTTGCAATTCCTGGACTTGGTGGATCGCATCTCCACCGCTTCCTCTTCTTTTTCTTCCTCTTCCTCCTCCTCCACTGTTATTGCCTCCCAGGAAGAGTCGGACCAGATCGCCTTGGTCCTAGAAAAAGCAATGTCCCTGCTAGAGAAACACCTTTCTTATCTTCTATATGAGGACCCCAAATCCAAACCACCCAACAAATCCCTCTCCTTTGGTTCTCCTTCCCACCTCTCTCCCGTTCCCGAGTCCCCCTCCCCTAGGCCATCCCACCAGGATCACCACTCCCAAGACCCCTTTGATTTCTCTCCTCAAAAGGTTTCTACTTTGAACAAGATCGCCACTTCCATGATCGCAGCCGGCTACCACATTGAGTGTTACTTGGTTTTTGCCAGTTTCAGGCGGACTGCTTTCAGAACTACGCTCCAAACATTTGGATTCGGGAACACCAAGATGGAAGATTTGTGTAAAATGCCATGGGAGTCTCTTGAAGCCGAAATTGCAACGTGGAATCAAGTCGTTTGGCACTGCACCACCGTGCTTTTCAAGTCTGAACGAAAGCTTTACGAATCCATCTTCCCCGATCATCCCTCTATTTCTCAAAACTTGTTCTGCGATCTTGCACGACAAGTCATCGTCCATTTGCTCAACTTTGCACAGTGTGCTGTTCTGACGAAATGGACCACAGAGAAACTGTTCAAATTTCTAGATATGTACGAGACCCTGAGGGAAGACGTTGTCGGGGGTTCCTATCTGGAGTCGGGAGCTAAGGAGCTGGCGTATGAGGCAGACACCGCAAAGGACATGATAGTAGAGGCCATTATGGCCATGTTTTGTGATCTGAAGAACTCGATCAAGAACGACAACGAAAGGATTCCTGTTCCGAACGGTGCAGTGCACCCCTTGACTCGGTATGTTATGAACTATCTAAAATATGCATGCGAGTACAAGGATACGTTGGAGGAAGTGTTTGAGCAAGGAGAAAGGAGAAATGAGAAGGAGATGGATGAAGTGGAAGATGTGGAGAAGCGGAAGAATTCGGGTTTTGCAGCGCAGTTGATGAACATAATGGATCTTTTGGATGCAAATGTGGAAAGGAAATCACAGTTGTACAGGGACGATGCTCTGAGGTATTTTTTTCTGATGAACAACGGGAGATACGTAGTGCAGAAGGTGAAAGGGTGTGAGGAGCTTCATGAGCTGATGGGTGACAACTGGTGCAGGAGGAGACAGTCGGGTCTGAGGTTGTACCACAAGTGTTATCAGAGGGAAACCTGGACTAAGGTGCTGCAGTGCCTGAAGCCGGAGGGGCTGCAGCAGGGGACTGGGAACAAGGTCTCCAAACAGCTCGTGAAGGAAAGGTTCAAATGCTTCAATCGGATGTTTGAAGAGATACACAAGTGCCAGAGTTGTTGGATGGTGAGCGATCAGCAACTGCAGTCTGAACTCAGAGTTTCCATCTCCTCTTTGGTCATCCCCGCCTACCGCTCCTTCGTTGGAAGATTCAAACAACATCTTGAATCAACCAGACACATCGACAAGTATATCAAGTACCACCCAGACGACATTGAGCTTTTGATTGATGATTTCTTTGCCGGTAACGCTGCCTCCATGCCTCGAAGGAGGACATGAACCAAGACACAACATCCTCCACTCTCCTACCAAACATTATCACCACACTTTCAAACTATTTCATTCCTTTTCTTTTCACTTCTCCTGTAATCTTAATCTTTATCTTCCTTAGTTAATCCTCATTGATGATAGTTTAGTTTTAAACTGAACTCATCTACAATTTAATTCATTTTATTTTTGTCAAAAAAATTATATTACTTTTAACCCTTTCGATATAGGACTTTTATTTACTATTTTAAATTCTTATTTTAATTTAATTTTCAAAGTACTATGAAGATAAACAAACACGTTCTTATTTTTAATAAAAAGTTATTCCAACTCTCTCACTAATACCATAATATATATATATATATATATATATATATATATTTAGTCCTTAAATTATTACGTAACTTTCAAGATACTGATTCAAGAAGAAAAAGAATAAAATAAGTATCGGTATAGTTTTGTAGAGTAAAGTGACGAAGAGAGGAGAAAAGGGGTGGTGGAGATGGAGAAAGAGAGAGAGAGGGAGGTGTTGACTGTGCTGCACGGTGGTATGATCATAACCATGGACGAGGAGCAGCGAGTGTTTAGGGATGGGGGAATCGTGGTCGAAGGAGATAGAATCAAAGCTATTGGACAATCTGCAGAAATTCTTGCTGAATTTTCTGATGTGGCCCACCACATCCTCGATCTCACCGGCCATATCTTACTCCCTGGTTCTCGCTCTTTCTTTTTCCTTTTTCGGTTTGATATTGCTATGAAATGAAAATGTAAACAATCTAAAGCAGTGGAGGGACAGGATTTATTAACACCCACGTCCATAGTTCCCAACAACTGGCTAGAGGCATAGCTGATGATGTGGACTTGATGACCTGGTTGCATCACCGCATCTGGCCCTACGAATCCAACATGACCCAGAACGATTCTTACCTCTCTACTTTGCTTTGCGGGATTGAACTCATTCACTCCGGCGTAACCTGTTTTGCGGAAGCTGGGGGTCAACATGTGTCTCAAATGGCTAGAGCAGTCAGCTTACTGGGTCTGCGGGCTTGTTTAACCGAGTCCACTATGGACTCTGGCCACGGTTTGCCTCCATCCTGGGCCACTCGAACCACGGATCATTGCATTCAGGTCTCTCTCTATTCAAACTCCCAAGTAATATTCATTCATTATTCACACTTACCGTCTTTAAAACCATCCACACTTACCATCTCTAAAACCAGATTGCAGTAAGATAGTTTTGTGAAGCTGACAAACCAAAGAAGTATCTTTATCTTCAAAACCTGGAGGTTTAGTCGTGTAAACCTCTTCATCAAGAAACTCATCAACAAAGACATTGTTAACATGTAACTGAAACAAAGACCACTTGTAAGCAACAACAAAAAGTAGAATAATGCAAAAGGAGACGGTTTGTATAACTAGATAAAGTCTCATTAAAGTTGAAACCATACTGTAAATTGAAACCCTTGGCAACTAATCCCATTTGGGTTTCCCATAACACAGAACACCCGTTTACAACCACTAGTATGAAAATTAGGGGGAAGAGGAACTAAAGACCGGGTATTCTTCCATTGAAGAGCAAGAAGTTCATCTTGCATAGCACCAAACCACTTTGTATCCTGTAAGGCAATTTTGACAATCTTTCTATCCAAATAACGTACGGTTTTTCTAAGATACACTTTTTTTATTGATTTACCAGATTTAGAATGAGTATTGAGAGGACAACGTGGTACAATGTGTTTGGTGGCACGGTTCAGAATTAGAAGTTAGGATCTATGGAAAATACAAGATAAAAAAGGATAGGTTTGGCAGAAGCTAAGAAAGAGTATCAACTAGCTCTGAATAGCATATTGAAACTGACAAGTAATATCATTACCGAAAATTATAAAAATGGGTGAATTGCGTACTAAGGCCCCAATATATGGACAGATGAGTACTGCATAATGGATGGTTGTTCAATGTTAGATCTAAAGAGGGAGTTTTAGTACGGAGAAAAAACACCAATGAAACCTGAGTCCAACCACATAAGGGATTGACACTACTCTCAACCCAAAACCTTAAGGTAATGAGTTCATGGGTCTTTATTCTTATATAGTGCTCTACTTTCTCAAATTTAATCAATGTAGGACTTAGACTCACACTTGGATTCCTAACAATCTCCCCCTCAGTGGATGAGTCCCTTCAACCACATTGGTACACTCCCCCTCCAGCGGAAGCATTCCCAATCACGAGTACTTTTCTATCCTGTACCACCCACTTTTGATACTAGGACCATACTGCACTCGTTTGAGCCGATTTTAACCATAGGCTCTGATACCACTTGTTAGGTTTTTATAAGGAGGGGTATCACTGGGGAGATATAACACATCAATGAGACATGAACCCAACTACATAAGACATTGACACCACTCTCAAGCCAAAACCTTAAAGCAATGGGTTTATGAGTCTTTATTATTATATAGTGCTCTACTTTCTTGTGGGACTTAGACCCACACTTGGACTCCTAACATTTAATAGTACTAGTAATAAACTACAACTGTCACTACAATAAATACAGATAGCTAACGAGCTGTTCAGAAACTATTAACCAAATAGAAACAAACTAGATATTACAAAAAAGGAGAAAAGTATATCTCTAAGTCTTTACTAATCCATTTCATTTCACAAATGACTCTACTCTTACTTTCTTCTGATATGCAGTCTCAAAAGGACAATTATGACAAGTACCACAACACAGCCCATGGCCGCATCAGAATCTGGTTTGGAATTCGACAAATCATGAACTCTACTCCTCGCTTGCTTATCGAAACAAGAGATGCTGCAACACAACTCAAAACTGGAATACACATGGTACCCACTCCTTTTCTTTTCTACAAACCTTTTACGGAAAAACAAGAACAATATAACCACTTCATTCTCTAACTTTTAGATCGAGTTGGGTGGGGCTGTTTTCATCAACAACATTAATTTGATTATTCAAAATGGCCTATACAATAATGGGAGGAGTTCTAAATCATTACCATTTATTTTTTTATTCATACTAGCAAGTGGTGTATTAAACTAGCCAGCGCAATACTTATCCACCAATGTCCTCACCTGACATGCAAAACTGTTAGCATGTTGCAGAGATACCGTATGAGAACCAACTAGTCAGGGATGTTCACAAAGTAGATCACGGAACTGTTACATACTTGGACAAGATAGATTTCCTTCAAAGCAATCTGCTAGCAGCTCACTCAGTTTGGCTTGATAATAACGAGGTAAATTTTTGCCCCTTTAAACATGATTATACCTCTTTCAACAAAACCTAATTCTGTTCTTAAATTTCTATTATTTTCTAACTTGTGGTGAGTTCAATTTTGGGTGATGCTGATATGCAAGCAAACACCCATGACTGTTTATTTCTTGATATGCACCACGACTAACTAAATACTTTCTTATTTCAAATTCTATCTCACAACTTCATTTGGCTTGCTTCAGATCCACATGTTTTGGGTTTCTCAGGATATCTTCCTGCCTGGTAGTTGAGAGACTGATTCCCACAATATAATTGAGACTCTTGTTATTTTTTCCCCATATCCAGTGGATTTTGGATCGAAACCAAATCCCTCTTTGTACTTAGGCAGACAGATTCCATCATTTACCTCTTTCCCGTTATAAGGATTTTATTCCGAGTTATTTTTTAGTTGGAAAGACAGAAGAGACAGAAAGCATAAACATAACCTTTCCTCTGCCACATTTAAAAGTTTGTTGGAATAGTAACCAATCCTCGAGTTAGTGTGATAAACAGTAATTATTCCTGCATAATATTTTTTCAGATATCTCTTCTTTCAAGATCAGGGGTCAAAGTGTCCCACTGTCCTGCTGCTGCAATGCGAATGCTTGGATTTGCACCTGTAAGGGAGATGCTTGATACTGGCGTTTGTGTCTCTCTGGGAACTGATGGGGCCCCATCAAACAATCGCATGAGCATCGGTTCATCTCAACTCTAAACTTTTGAATTCATTTTTACTTGCTTTATAATTGCACTAGATTCAACAATTTCGCATTAGTATTTAAGCAGTTTCTTCCTACACCTCATCATTTTGGATTTTACTTTTCGGAACGCATTAAATCATCCGGCAGACACTCACTACTGTACTCCTATTCTGAAAAAATATTTCCGGAATTGATTTAGTGCGGAAAATAAAATTTGGAATGATGAGTACAGGGAGGAATGCATGAAGAAACTGCCTAGTATTTACTATTTAGCTGACCCAAGTATGCAAATTTAATTTGTTATGTGAAGAATTTTTATTTACTTGTGTGAAGAACTTTTATTTTCAATATAGTATTAAATAGACCACAGAAGCAACCTACTCTCTCAAGGCAGGACAGGTTCATCTAAGATAATGAACACCAAACCCTCACCTGAACGTGAAATAGTGGGAGTCTCTAGCCGCATGGAAAATGTACACTTTTAGTGGATTGAAATTTTCATTTCTAAATTGTATTTGCAGTTGATGAGATGTACCTAGCTTCTCTAATTAATAAAGGACGGGAAGTTTATGCTAATGGAACTACAGATCCAACAGCATTGCCAGCTGAAACTATTCTTAAAATGGTTACAGTTAATGGTGCAAAGTCGGTATTGTGGGATGACGAACTAGGTTCTCTTGAGGTTGGGAAAAAGGTTCGTATTGGTTCACATCATTCGTAAAGTGTAATTATTATGATTTTTTTCTCTCCCTTCTAACTTTTTTCTTTATGTTGAAATATTCCCCTGTTAATCGGAACCGAAGCTGACAGTGTTTGTGATTGTGATTTAATAGGCGGACATTGTTGTAGTCAATCCTTCCTCTTGGACTATGGTTCCTGTTCATGACTGGTACGAACCCATTACATAATTGCTACTTCTGTTAATTATACAGACATTTTATGAGCTTATGAAATAATGTATTGGCTGGCTGCATTCAGCTCGCTTTACTATCACACCTTTCAAAGACCTTTTCAAGTTAGTACATTTACTGTCTACACAATGTGCAGCATTTCCAGCATAGTGTATAGCATGCGATCAGAAAATGTGGTATCTGTCATGTGCAATGGCTTATGGATAATGAAGAACAAGAAGATTATAAACGTGGACGAGGTATTATATTGGATAGTTTTTCTTATGTGGAATGTGAATCAATTCTATATTAGATTGAGAATCCATTCAATAATATTAATTGGCTTAATGAACTAACACTTAAATTGAATAAGGAATGAAGAAGGAATAAGAAGAAAGAAAATAGAAAGAATGAAAAAAGAAGATAAATAGAGTAGAATAAATGTTGTTTCACTGGTTAAAATGACAAATTAAAACTCCATTTATCTGGGTGAGTGAAAAATAGATAAATATACAAAAATCATCTTAATTAATCAAAATCCAAATTTAATTTATTATAAATCTATTAATTTTTAACATATAATTGCTCTTGATTTTTTTTTATGCTTTAAAGAATTGTTTTATTCTTTTTAAAGAAACTATAACATAAGAAAGGCTTCCGCTATCTCCTACTTTGCATGCCTTGAGATGAGTATTTCTTACTCCTCCTTTTCCTTTACTTTCTTCTTGAACTTGACACACGTAATTTCGCTTGATAAACTTACTAAAAAGATCATATAGAGAGCTCATATCAATTATGTTTCAATTGGCCAAGTGTTTCTTCTTTTTTCATTACTCGTCGGTCGCTGGAGAAGTTTAATTTGTATTCCATGATGACAGGAAGAAGTTATTTTGAAGGCAAAAGAAGCTTCTGTTGAACTTCTGAAGAGGGCAGGCATAACATTACGAAGCAGAATGAACATGATTTGAATATGTGGTAGTGAGTATATACACATTGTCTATGATAAGCGCTTGATGCAACACAGGAAATAATGTAGACATTACAGTATCTATGAACTTAGTTGTATGGATGATGATCTTACAGAGTGAGCGTTAGAGCTCTCAAAATATGTTGGAACTCGCAAGCCAATCCGGCTCATCACGGGTTTGGGCCGGGTTGGATTGAAATTTTTTTACAAATTTCAATACGGGTTGATTTTTATCCGGCTCATTTAGAACCCGGCTCATCCGGTTGAACCCGTGGTGAGTCGGGTTGGTGCTGATAAAAGGGTTACATAAGTCTTTTTATTTTTTTATTAAGTTGACTTTACATTTGGGTCATGTTAAGGTGTTTTTTTATTCAATACATAAATAATTTGTATTTTTTTATTTTGGTTTGTATTTGAATTGTATAAAAGTTTATTTAGACTTTAATTATAATTACAATTTAGTTTTGACTAAAAAAAATAAAAAAATAATTTTTTTTTAATTAAGTGAATCCGTGAGCCAACTTATTTAACCCGTCAATCCGTGGTGGATTGGGCCGGATTCGAATTTTTTTGGCTCGCTAAAAAGTGAGTCAGGTTGGGTTGGTTCACTAAATCATCAATTCATTGTGGATTGAGTCGGATCAGACCGGATTATCCGTTTTGACAATTCTAATAAGCATGCATTACTATGTAATTTGGTAAAGAGAGAGATTGTATCTTTGAAAATTATTTAGTTTTTCAATTATCTTTTACCTACTAGTTGTCAAAATCTCAACATACAATTACAATAAGAATACAAAAATTCCATACATGTATTTATCAATTAAACAGGTTATTAATTATTATTTTTAAATGAATTTC
>Ga0209389_1002030_pt1 | contig 15055 bp, 5 predicted proteins | sample CowpearedBW_FD_187526 | JGI IMG/M metagenome (GOLD analysis project Ga0209389, IMG submission 187526) | Root nodule microbial communities of legume samples collected from California, USA - Cow pea red BW (SPAdes) (version 2) | ecosystem: Host-associated > Plants > Roots > Nodule | place: USA...
TAAATCCAATAATCACAAATCCTAATTAAATCAATCTTTAAGCACAGAAAAGTCAATTAAATCCCCAAATTTAAATATTAAATGAGGGCAAAAATTTGAACTCATCAAGACCACAGATGAATCATTGATAAGCTACTATTCTGCCCTATTTTCTTACCTTTTTGTACCTATCTTGATGGATATTTAGTGCTTAATTGTCTATTGTTAGTGCATTTTCATCTATTGGGCTTCATTAGGTCAGTAATTCGAATTTTTATTAATTTGGATTTAATTGATCCAGTTTTTGTTTGTAATTATTTTTAGGATTTTGTTTAAACAATTTTAGGCTTGGACAGTTCATCTTTTGCTAAGAAAGCTTTGCCACATCATTTGTGCCACTTCAATCATACTTCCATGTGAACATTTAGGCCTAGAATGGCAATTTTATAATTCTGGATCCCAAAGTGACATTTTTGTAATTAGGGACATGTTTGTATGATGTGACCTTGTGGCGTTTAGGGTTTTATGGGGTAGAATCCTCATTTTTCATTATTTACTTTTTTTTTTTCGTTTTGGGAGATCATTGAAGAGCCATTATAGGCAGCCACTCCATTTTCACGTTTCTACACATTGGAACAACATCCATTTTGGGGTTTTTTGTTTGATCTCCATAGCTCAACTTTGTTCACGCTTGTATTCTCATTCTTTTCCATTTATGAAGTATTTTCATTTTCTTCTGTATTATAAATTCATTGGGATGGCTAGCTAAACTTCTTGTATTGTCTCCTTGGCAAGAATGTGATTAAACTTTGAGGTTTTGCTCAGTTAGGTTCTTAGGTTATTGTTTCTATTTACTCTTCATGTTAAATCTATGCTTTATTGGAAGAAACCAATTTGTATGTGCTTAATATGTAGTTGGGTGTTTGTGTAATTCAGGTTGTTCATGCTTAATGAACATTTTCTACATTTTGACATTGATTTAGATTCATGGATGAATGCATTGCTTAATTGCATATTGAAACTTGTTTAATCTTCGCTTATTTGATTGTTTCAAGCGGATTGCGAGTGAATAGAGCCCTATTTTCGTGGCCCATGATAAGTGAAATTGCATTTAAATCAAGGAGTCATTGTGTTTTTAATCTGTTCTTTATCGATTCTGTTTGAAAATCGGTTGAATTTGGTACTCTGTTGAATCTACCAAGCCCCCCCTTGTGTTTCGTTTAGAACCGTTGAATGATAATATTGGTCATTGAGAGACAACTTTGGGATCATATCCTGAGTATTAAATTTTAAACTATTTATTTGTTCGGGTACGACACCAAGCAATCATCAACAAAGGCACCATCTCCACCAAGAGCTAGAGAACAACAACCAATCAACACTTTTATTCGTCCAAGGTCAACCACTCTTGGACCACAGGGGGATACATCTCCACTTGTAAGAAACCCTCAAGCTCAACCAATTGGCTGCCCTAGCATCTCTATGAGCAAATGGGATAGAGTGAGATTCCCAACCAATTCCAAGAAATAGAGGTTTCTTAACATTGAATATAGATCAATCATGGCTAAAAGGAGAATTGAATTGCTCCCAAAAGAGTATGATAATTTTCAAACCACTTTGAATAATAGGCACTAGCAGAAATTGGCCAACCCTAATGACTACTACAATGAACTCATAGTTAGGGAATTTTATGCAGATGTTTGCCCCTTAATAAGGCATTTTGATAATGGTGGGTTCTCTTGGATGATAGGGACAAGTGTTAATTATGACCGTAACACTATCACAAGATATCACCATATTAATTTGGAGATGCCAGATGGAAAGAGGGAAAAATTTGAAACAATGATGAGATAGGTGATTGTAGACTAAGTCCTTGAGTTATTATCCGTACCAGGGTGAACACTAAAGCTCGACAAGAATGACAACCTCAAAGGTTGAGTAGAAGAATATGAGGACCTTGACACAGATCTAGCTCATGTTCTTATATGCAAATGTAACTCCAAACTCTCATATTTCTAGTGTAAGAATGCAGAGGCCCTAGTTGATCTACTACATCCTTAAGGGATACATTATGGACATTGTTAACATCATAACTAAAGAGATATTGAAAACTTCTATTTCCCAACCCACTTAAAGAGGCACAACCAAACCATTAAGTTCTCCAAGCCTCATCAGGGGCTTTACGAAATGTAAGGAGTACCCACTCTTGGCCATCATAAGAGGAAGTTGAGACTAACTATCACTAAAGGATACAACCAGGCAAATTACATAAATGATTTGGATAATGTGCAGGGTCCAGCTCCACGCTTTGAGCCTAGTGACAAGTCATATTTCATCATGACCACTATAGATAATAAGAAGAAGCTCTACAATCCATGATAAACATGATTTCCTACATCAACAATAAAATGGCAACATCCTGGTGCTTACCCTGTTCTGCATCTGACCCTATATGAGTTTACCCTACAACAACAGCAAAACCTACCATTCTTCTACATCACTCCATAGTAATTCTAATACTTTCTAGCTTGGATTGGGGACAATTCATTTTTCCAATGGGAGACAAGCTGTGTAGATGCAATAGAAACACTAATCGATCAACCAACAGAGTATCGTTTTCAAATTCTAATTTTTCTAGTTTACTATTTTCTATTTGTATGGGGGTTTTTACCAATGCTCTCTTTAATGAGAAGTAGTTCTTGTTTGAGCTCATTATTTCTTATATTTTGTTTCTCTTGTTTTTTAGTTAAATCCAATTTTATGTAATTTAAGGTATATTTTCATTTTTCAATTTTACATTCTCATTGGATATTTCATTAGATGACATGATTTTACTTTAGAATTTTTTACATTTATCTTTAAAAGTTCCTTTCAATTACGTATACATTTCTATTAATCTACCATTATTAGAGACTAATTCATGATATGTTTATCTAATTGAGTCTAGGTCAGAGAAGTCTACCTCTTGCTCAAGATACTCGTCTGTTGAATTGATGCAAGTGTCTACCATATGTTAGCTTGTAGTTAGTCATAGGTTAGAATGATTCAAGTACTTAAGTCTTATATTAGTTAAAGAAATATGTAGAAAACATTCATACAAAGACTAAACTAGACTTGGTCATCACTAGACTATGTTAAGTACCCATTAGACGACTTACTGATTAGACACAATTTAAATGACCTACCTAATATAAGTTGTTATTATATTTGATTATATAATGCTTGTTCATGAGTTTCAAGCCAAATTTATGAAAAGAAAAATTAATAGAACAAATGAAATATAAAGAATAGTTGAAACAAGTTTTGAAATGAAAAGGAGATGATTAAAGTCAAAGGACTTGTCCATACAAGTCAGAATAAAATAAACTTAACTAGAGGAGTGCATTGACAAGACAATATTTTGTTTGATTTGATTAGTTAGGTTGTTGCTAAAATCCCATGTATAGGATCTTCCAACAACTAGATCATGCTCTAAGGCGTACCCCGAGACAAGCATTTAGCACAAATTAAATCAATGGAAATCATAAACATCTATGGATCAACTGCTTAAAAGAAAACATAAAAAAGAAACACATAACAAAGTCTAAAAGAGATTCAAATGCCCAAATTGCCTTGTGTTTGAACATAAGTCCTTGCCAACAACGCCAAAAATTTGTTACATGATTGACAATTTTACCAAATTGTACAAGTAATAAAGTGGAAATTCCAATTATAGTTTCCCAAGAGACTTGTGAAACACTTGACAACTCTTGCAATTTATAACTTAAATTTCACAAAAAACAAAAATAAACTTTTTTTATATTTTTATGACACATATGGTGTGCCACAATACATGATAAAGACTTCATTGGGATTGAGTTTCAAAATTGAATTCAAAGCAAAAAAACATAACAATATTCTTCAATTCCTACTCTAGCATTCACACCTTATGTAACAATCCCTAATGTTTTAGGGACAAGTCTAATCTTGAATAATAGAAACCCTAATGTCTTAGCAATATTTATTATAAGTTTGCATTAATGATCAAAATTTTGATGTTTTGAATGACCAATGATGTACTTTATGTCTAAATGCACAATCAATTAGTTGTCTATTCTTGTCTAGGTTCTAATATTGTGTCCAATGATTACATACCCACAAATATGTAATAAATAATTATCATGCAGTTAAAATGAGAATAGAAAACAAGAGTGATGGAAAAGATTTATATTGAATAGTAAAATTCACAAAGAGTTAAGAAAACATTACACCCAACCTCCATGAATAAGGGAGTTAGCTACTCCTTAACATTATGAATACTAGAATAATGATGAAGATGAATGTCTCTAGCCTTCAAAATGCACCTCTACCTTATTTCCTTCTCTCCTCCAAAAGCGCATTTTCTCCGGAAGGGTTTTTTTTTCTACCTCAGGGGTTGTTGATCTATAACTTTGTGTCAAGCCCCTTATTTAAATATTTTTGAATTGGATTAGGCGTGCAACTTTGTATTGGCGTAACAAATTTTAGCAATATCTCTTCTTGTTGGTAACTTTGATAATCAAATTATGTTGATATTCTTCTTAATCTTTGAGAGATCTCCACTTGAATAAGAAGCTTGAAAATATTCTTTAATCTTTTGAGATTTTCTTTTAATCTTTTATGGTCCCTAAGTTGTCTCACTCCCTCTTCTGGGTTAGAAATGTACTTGTCCCTTTCTTCTTTTTCTCTTTCTTTTAAGATAGTCTCTTCCTTCCTCTAACGTTTTAGTGACTTAAGTTCTTTTGTAAGTTGTTTCAAACCTTTTATTTATGTCGAGACATCTTAATGATTCTTTGTATGTTTTTGAAATTTAACTTTGGCCTTTTAAAAGAATTTCAAAGAATAAGTAGATAACAAACTTCTTTAGTTGTCCTCTAAGAAAGAGAGCTGAATCACTTGTATTTCTTAAGTACCAAGTCTTTTGCATAAAAGTTCTTAAGTCAAATTAAATCAAAGACTAAGATGACACACACTAAGTTACTAAACAAAATAAATAAATCAAGCAAACAATTAAGACTAAGCTAACAACCCTAGGTAAGGCTTGTTGATACAAGACACGTTCACCAACCAAAGCGCTTTACTAATTATTTAAGGTTCTAAATAAGAGATGAGAGAACACTTAAGGCTCCCCCAAGACACTTAATTAAGCTAAATACAGAGGAAAATAGGTAAACAAATACAACTCAAAATGAAATACAATCACATAACTTGAACAAAATTAAAGGTCTTCCAATTGTTTGTAAATGCTTTTCTTTGTGAACTTCCATTAAGCTTGGAGTTCCATTTTGGTTTCCACCTCATAAGATGTTACCTCAAGTAATTTTTCCACCTCCAAAGAGAAACTTTCACCAAAGATGTCACCAACACCAAAAGAAGCCAACAAAGTAAAGTAAGAAAAGCTTAAAATGAATAAGAGTGAAACTCAAAGAGTGCAAAATCAAGGCATACTCAAGAGAATATGAAAGAAATGAAAAAAAATAGAAATAAGGTAAAGAAACAAGATAAGTACATAAAAGAAATTCCTAAGGAAAGGCACTATAATGGATTACAAAAAACCAAAATAATTTAGAATTTAAGAGATACTTCTTCTCTCTTCAAGGTTGAATACTTTTGATGTGCTAGGATACTCAATATGCACAAAACCTATATATATTATGCACATTTTTCCAAATTGAAGCTTTAAAAGTTAAAGAACACAAAATAAATCAAAATGCAAGTGATAACAGTGATTCTAGTACACTCTTTTGCCACTTTCTTTCACTCTTTCTTTTCTAATTCTTTTTGGCACTTTTCTTTTGTTCTTTTGTGCTTTTTTTCTTTCTTTTTAATACTTTTCCATTAACACTTTTCAATTCATAAACAAAACCACTACTAGAGGTGTCAATTCGGCCCCTAGCCCATGGGTCAGCCCTAACCCACACTTCATAAAGCCCCTTTATAAGAGCCCCCAAATGAGGGGGCCAAAAAAAAGTCTTAGCCCCCAAAATCCCCTCTCTAGTGGGTTAGGGCTAGGACTAAGGTGGGTTAGCCCCCCTCCCAAATAACACTACATTCAGCTAGAGTCAAAGATCAAGTCGAGCGACCAGGGCCCGATGACCCAGACGGACTCGACGACCAGGACGAGCCCGATGAACAGGACAAACCCGATGATAAGGACAGGCCCAACGACTAGGACGGGCCTGACGACACGGACTAGCCCGACGACACTAATGAGCCCGACGACACGGACGGGCTTGATGACACGGACGGGCTCGACGACCCGGACAGGCCCGAAAACATGGACGAGCCTGACGACCCAAACGGGCCCGACAACTTGGACAGGCCCAATGACCACGACGGGCCCGACGATCCGGACGGGCCCGATGACCCGAACAGGCCTAACGGTAGAGTCGGCTCCACGGGCCAGTCCGAGTCGTCAGACCCGTTCGAGTTGGTGGGCCTATCAGGGTCATCGGGCCCGTCCCTATCATCGGGCCCGTTCGGGTCGTCGGTCCTGTCTGGGTCTTCGGGCCTGTTCGGGTCGTTGGGCCCGTCCAGGTCGTCGGGCCTATTCGGGTCGTTGGGCCCGTCTAGGTCATCGTGTAGGTCTGGGTCGTTCGACCTATTCGGGTCGTCGTGCACTTCCAGTTCGTTGGGCTGGTCCCATAGATAGTAATATATTTTTCTTGTGGAAAATGAAAGCCTATGGGTTGGCCCTGACCCACAGGGCTTTTGTAGGGTTTTTGGCCCTGTGGGCTTCTTTGATGGGGGCTTTTTTTCAATGTGGGCTTTTTTGGCCCTAGCCCACATAGGCCACGGCCAAGCCCTGTGGGCTGGGCAAAATTGACACATCTAATCACTACAACACAATACTTCATGATATGAACTTGTAATGAAAAATAAGAAGTAAGTATTAGAATGGAAACTTAAAGGAATCAAAATATAGAGTATGAACTTGAAACAAACACAATGAAAACCTAACTCTATGAACTTGTCAATGGTCTAATAATAAGTAAGAACTCCAAATTGAAAATTAAAAGCACTCAAATAGTCGAATATAATATGATCTTTTAGGTGATTAAGCAAGCAATAAGAACGATCTCTATTGGACATTAAGGTTACCTTGATGTGAAGGTTCACTCCTAAGGCTCCAAGAGAGAAGAGATGTTCAATTAGGAGCAAAAAGTAAAGCTCAACAAGCATCATATAATGCACATAGACCAAGAACATGAGAATAGAAAAATCAACCAAACAATACTCGAAATTATGACAAATAAGGACTAAACAAGATTACTAGACAACATGTAAAGATCATAAAATCAAAATGACTCAACATAAAAGCATTTCAACTGAACAAGGCCAACAAAATACTCAATAAAATGAAAAAAGCTCAAGGCCATAACACAAAATGAAGCAAATGAGTTAAACCAAAAGAAGAAGACATCAGAACATAAAACCAATCGGTAGAACATAAACACCAAGTAAAATAGCTCAAACAATGCACACACAAGCATGGATTCACAACATTCTCGCCTAAGCCAAGGGTCTACACCTAGGCTAGTCCATCAACCTCGCTTAAGCTAGCCCACCTCGCTTGAGCGAGCGTGCAATAGTGGTTGTACCACTTCATCTCGCTTAAGCGAGCTCTTCTCGCCTGAGCGAGACGTTAGTTCGCTCAACACACATAGCTCCTCGCCTGGACGAGGATTCAACGAAAACAAAACCAAGTCTCATTGCGACCTCGCTTATGCGAGCCATTCTCGCTTAAGCGAGAGCATTTGTCGCTCAACACCCCAAAACTCCTCGCGTGGACGAGAAGTCGCGCTAAACTCATACAGGCTTCATTGCGACCTCGCTTAGGTGAGCCATTCTCGCCTAAGCGAGAGTATATGTCGCTCAACCCTAACACAGGTTGCTTGAGCGAGCAGCGCGAACCAAAAACCAGAAACGAGGATCTGCAACTCTCGCTTAGGCGAGATGGACTCGCTTGGATGAAACTTGCAGAGTTTCCTCTCTGTTCACACACACAATTCACCAAATCCAATACCAAAACATCACTCAATCATTACCAACATAATGTAATGGCAAGCAAACCTCACAATCATGCTTAATCAAATGGACTACCAAAATTCGAGTATACATTCATCAATAAACCTCCAATATCAAAAACCCTTATCCCCCCATCATACAAATCACAAAAGGGTTTTGCAACCAATAGCAACCAACCCAATTCTCACTCTCATCACACATACACAAAAATTCACAGCACACAAAATTCAATTGAGAATAACAATGCTCCAAAAATCATAGCGCACATCAGTAAATTCACATGCACAAGGGCAACTCCCCTAACCTGAAATTCTTGATTAAAATTGGGAAGGATGAAGGTTCCTTGGTTCACCAATGCTTATGCTTCAGCCCCTTACACACCCAAAACACCCCTCTCACTCCCTAATTTCGTTCTCCTCTCAAAACCAGTTCACAACACTGCCAAAACCCTTTCTTTTCCCCTAAAATAGCCTTTTATATGTGTCTTAATTATGGGCTTAAGTGCTAAAACGAAAAATGAGACTAATGGTGTTTTTAATTTCCAATTAAGGGTAATTACGTAGTGGTTTAATACTATTTTTCTAGCTCTTTGGTTGCTTCTCATTCTAGTTTTACCTTTGCCCTTTCACCTCTACTCCAAGCTAGAATTAGCAAAAATAAAGCATACTTTATGTCCATCAAGGTTTGAACCCGTGACCCTCCACTCATAAGACCAAAGTAGAACCATTATGCCAATTCAAATTTAGTGATAACTATTATAATCCTACAAAAGCCATACATAGGACTTGAACCCAAGTCCTCTCACACAATCAAAGTACTCTCAAACATTTGAGCTAGTACTTTTCCATATTATACCAGTTAACATTTATTGTCATAAAAGTCCCCTCTCCCTCATTATTAATTAATTAATCAATTACTTAATTAATTAATTTCCATGGGTCTTACAGTCACAACTCAAGAGTTCCTCGTGTTCATCTGTCATTCAGAGCCACAACTCAATAGATGTCATTCCGAGCCACAACTCAAGGGATGCCACATGTTCAACCCCCATCTCGAGCCACAACACAAGGGATACGTTCCTAGCCACAACTCAAGGAACACCAGCAAGCTAACCTTGAAGGTATCACCAAAGTATTGTAGATCACGCACAACCAAAGCAAACAAAGCTTTTAACTCTGTAGTATCGCCTGGCGCTACTCTAGAGCCGCTAGGCGAAACACGTTTCTAGACTGCTTGGCGGGGGACACGTGCCACCAGGCACCTCACACCTCTGATGCCACTAATTCTACAACTATCGCTTGGCGGGACATCCCTCACTACCAGGCACCTCGCGTCCTAAAGATCCTCTAGAACAATGGTTATCGCCTAGCGGGACGCACCCCACCGCCGAGCGCCACACCAGTATAGCGAACTGTACTGGTTTTGCGTCACTTCATCCAATTGTTAACCCTCAGTCACGCAACTGCACACATCTAAAGTATCAATTCTCTTACTCGTTATCTTCTTACTAATGTTCCTACATCCATATAGGTTCACCAATCCAATTATCTCAATAAGTTGATTTACTTAAGATCAATCTGACTCACCCACATTACGCCTTACTCAACTAATATTAACCATAACCCATCCCTATTTCCAAATATTATATCAATCTTCACCTAATTACAAGTGACATAACAAGTATACCTTAATCTATATTTACCCCGCATTCTCAACTTATACAAATCCACATAACCTCTCCAACTACTAAGTTATTCTGCCTCACCATCCAATAGAATCCTGATTTAATTAACTTGTAAGGCACTATTTTTGGCATCCCAATATGTCAACCCAAATCATCACCTAACATTCTCACTTAGTCACATCTCATACATTGCTTATCCTTTTTAATCCCTACCCAACATATCCTTGTTCCCTTTTAATACTCCAAATGACCCAACGTAAATTTCCCAACCTCCATTGAACACCAAACACACAATGGCTACTGCTTTGGTCTAGCGTCTAGCGGTAATCAGGGTGCCACTAGGTGGTTCATGCTATTCTAGGAACCCAAAATTTTTCCTTGCACCCACGAACCTTAACCCACCCAAATTTCAACTTAATAGAATACACTCACGCGATTAAGTTCATAGTTCATTCATAAAGCTTTCAATACACAAAATTCTATTAATATTCTCCACTTAATCTGATAAAAACCAAAAACCCCAATTCTCAAACCCTACTATTCATATTTGACCAATTTCATTAAATTCCTTCGCATCACACTCCAATTTCACAATGATCCCTTTTTCCCAGGCACCCATAATCAATTACAACTTTTTCCACCGATCAGAATCAACCCAGAACTCCAAGAACATCAAAATCGAGCCAACATAGCTCGCTTACCGCTAGGCCATTCAAACAAAACCTAGAAAAACTTGGTGGAGGCATGCGTCGCTTGGCGGTCAGGATCATACCGCTAGGCGGTTCCTCTTCAACAACCTAGAATCACGCAGAAAAGGATGGGTTGCCTAGCGGGAGTTCATCACCCGTCAGGCAGTTTCTGGAAAATTTAAGAAACACAAAATATACACAGTTTGGACAAAGTATATGCATCCAATAAATCATACATTTCATACAATTAAGCAATACGAATTAAAATGAATGGTTCCAGCTCCACTAACCTGGATTCCTTGCTTAAAAATTGATGAGTCTAGAGTTCCTCCTTGATCAACAATGGCAACCCCTTTTTCTCCTTTCATGAACCACACTCACTCTCTGAACACAGTGATAGCTCTCAATTTCCTCTCCTCACCTTGCTCAACAACAATGACACACTAAAAAATATTTCTTCTCACCCACAATTGGTCTTTTAATGGTGTCTTAATGGTAGGTTAATGTTCCAAAACGAATTTCGGTTACTCAAGATGTTAATTGACATTCAAGGTCCATTATGGGTTGTTTCCCAACCCTTTTGGTTGCCTCTCTGATAGCTGCTAGGGTTTCTATGCTCTTCCACATTCATGCCAAAAAGAACTTTGAAATAAAGAAAGTTCAATTTGGATCTACTAAGGTTCGAACCCACAACCATGCAATTCCAAAGCGAGCACACAACTAATTCAATCAATTCATGTTTCACGATAATTCCTATAATTCCAAGATTATATTATCACTCATCATGATCAAGCATATTATTAAAATAATAATCAATTAAATAACATATTTGAGATAGTACTTTTCCACGTCACAATAATCAACATTTAATTCCATAAAGACTCCTACTACCCGCATTTATTAATTATTTATTTATTTAATTAATTAAATTTCATGGGTCTTACATAACCCAACTCGTATTGGTCCTAAATGCTTCTAAGGCCCACAAATCCTTCCAAGGCCCAAATAAATGGCCCAAAGAAAACTATTTGCCTAGAATACAAAACTCAAAATTAAATCCTAATCTAATATTTAAAATTACAAAGTCTTGGGCTAGATCTTCACATCCTCCTTAGCCATATGAACTTTAACTTGGGCCTAACATTCTCATAGCAGGCCATGTTTTCTTGTATCCTCCTAGCCATAGCTTAAGTGGTAGGTCCCTTGGCTGGAGGTATCTCATCAGGTAGTAATGTAGGTCTTTAAGTGTTTGTAAATGGAGGCTTACTTGCAATTGCCTGATCCAACAACTTAACTTGTATGCTCTTGGGCTATATTAATTTCAGTGCTTGTGGCTCCCCTATTGCAATGTAAACATTTTGTTACTCTCGATCCTAATTAAGGTTTTAATTAAGGTATTTTTATTTAGAAATATTCTAAGATTTAAGTTTGTTGGTCAACAATAGACTTAAAATTTAAGTCTACCAATTCTTGGTCTATTCTAAAATAGACTTAAAAGTCCTAAAATAACAGACTTAAAAAGCCTGTTTTGTGGTAATGACATCTTCCTCAATACCGGTATGATCATGTGCTCTTGTGATAAATTACAATAATCGTAGTTGGAAACCACAACCACTAAAATAGATGGGTGAGATAACATAACAAAGTAAAACCTTAATTTTGAAAATAAACTCATTCAACCTTTAAATCATGACACAAAGAAATAAATAACTTTTCATAACAAAACCTAATAACACCTTTGCTCATAGAGTTCTTAGTCCAAAGACATTCATCCTCTGGGTTCGACACTTTAAGAACCCTTTCCTCCATCGAGGTACCAACCAAGAGGGATCTTCTCAAGGCACCCAATCTGGATAGAGCTTAAAGCATCATCATATTCACCACTCTTAGCTAGAGTCCACACATACAAAAATCAAAACAATTTAAAATTTCAACTTTAAAATAATAATTTAAATATAAAAAATTTCAACACTTTCACCACCAAAAACACATTTTGATCATCAAATAACAACAATATAAAAAACTAAAAAGAAATCACAATCTAGCTAACTTCACCACACACATACAAGCAAGAAAGTTAGCTCCCCTCACAACTTAAGATACTCCCACACCTTTATTCTCATAAAACTCATAAAATGATGAAAATATCATATTCCCGAATTAATCATAAATTTCTTAAAATCTCAACATATTTCAAATAAATATTATTTTAAACTTTAAAAGATAATAATCAAACAAAAAATAACCATAGTTTAGCTTAACTCATCATACACACACATAAAAACAAAGACAAGAAAGAAAACAAGAATGTTTGCTCCTATTTACCTCTTACTTTTCACTTCTTCCCCTTCAAAACTCAACCTTTAAAACCTTCTCCTTTCTTCCTTAACATGCCATCGTTTCAATTAAAATTTCCCCCCTAAATGATGACTCCATTACTCACCATGAAGCAATATAGGATGACTAGAAGGGAGGCCTCTAACCTTATTTTTCTTTATTTTTTTTTTCATTATGTTGACTTTCCCTAAGTTGACTTATGTTGACCATAGTTGACTTGACTTAAGTTGACATGTTGACTCTTTTGTTTGTTTCTTTTGTAGGACAAGCTAGTAACAACTTGGAACTACTTGGAATGGAAGAGAGCATCACCGCTGGAATAAAATAAATGGGCACATATTTGGAGAGGCTTGGGAGGCAAGGTTGACCTTCTTTATCTAGGAGGTCAATGGCGCCACCTAGGAAGCTTAGAGGGCAAGCTATGATTCTCTCCAAGACACCACATTTTTTATCGAGTTTCGAGAATACTTGTTTTTCATTTTGTAGTTACACCCTTCTACTTTCTCTTTTTGCAAGGAGGCCCTTTCCCACATTTATAAAAGGGGCTCTCCTAGACTATTGTAAGCGTTGAATATTTTTGGGTGAAAACACTATATTTAAGCACCTTTTACGAGTTCTCCCCTCGAGACTGTCTTCTTCCTCTTGCCCTATCTTGGAATTATTTCTCAGGTGACGGTATACACTACTAATCTTTGGTTAGTGAGCTTTAATGCCCCCTAAGTTACGTGCCTCACCATTGAGTTCCCCTCCTTCCCTTCTATCTTCCAATTTTTATCACTTTTCTTCTCTTTTGTTACTTTTATTTTCATTATTATGTGCATACTTGTTGATTGGCCCACGAAGGGTTCAACTTTTTAACAGGTATACTGGGTCAGTTGTAGTGCAACAAGGTTGTATCCACAGGGAGGAAGTGATAACTAGATCAATAATCTATAGTTTGACTCAAAGTTTGGCAATGGAATAGTATATGAGATTTGGTTTCTATATTGTTAAAGATAAATAAGCCTATATTTAAGAAAGATGATGTTGATGAAAATGTTGGTATTGTACTTGGCCTCTTAACTCTAGTATACTACCCTTAATTATTTATATATCATGTTCTTTATTTCTAGTGTTCATGGAAGTACGCTTAACTTGTTGATCAAACCACATGTATGTGAGAGTGAACCTAAGGGTGTCAGACGTAGGATTTCCGAATCTAGGTGGAGGAACTAATGAAGCTCCATGGTGGAATTTGATGGTTGATTAAATCTTCCTTTAAGCAAAATGGATGAAGCACCGAAGGTTGGTGAAGTAGTGGCCGCGAAAGTGGTTTGGTGAAGGTTCCTAAGAGGTTAGGCCAACTTAGGGAGGAGGGATAGAGGAGACATCTAGGTGAATGCTATAGCAATTTGGACTCTAAAAAATGCAAGTCATGGAGTGATCTCAACACGTATTTGCATTAACAATTCAAGAGTAACCTCACAAAGAGTGTGAAGTCTCTCATTTATAGTAGAGAGCATCTCCTAAAATGAAAAACTAAATGCAAGACTAAATGAAATGCAAATGCAAGGTGGCCATGTGAAGCACATGTGTCTAAATCTAAATCTATATCTAAGATCCACAAAAAGTGCATCACATGCCATGTGGTATGTCACACTTTCCTCATTTAACACATGTGCTAAATGTGCAACTTATGGCTAAGTCTAGATGCAAACATGGTCTAGACTTTTGTAATTGGGTTTGAATGAACTCAATTGCAAAAGCTAGATTAATTATGACCCAAAAATACTTCTAGTAATTTTATAATTTATTTTTAATGCACGGCCTAGACAATGGGCCCAAAAATAAAGTCTAATCTTATGTCTTGACATGTCTCTTGTTATTGGGCCTTTGATTGGACTTGGGCATTAAGGTGCATGTGGGCCATGGAATGGGTTTTGACATTGGCCCAAGTTATAAGCCTTGTTAGGATCACATCAGGAACCCTTACTTTAAGAACAAGACTATTTACACCAACTTATCCCGCATATCCATGTCTGGTATATGCCAAGGAACAGGAGACTTGATTGGATCTAAACAGTAGACCAGATGTCTCTGCATCTAGTACTAATGAGATGGGATGATTGGCCAAATCACCATGGAGTGAAACGCAAATCAAGTAACCAACATGTAAAACAAGAACACAATAATAGATAACAAGATGCAATACAAAGAGAGTTTAGAAGTTACATTCAATCCCAAGTATGAGGGAATTAACCACTTATGATCATGAATACAAGATGAACATGGAGAAGCATCCTTACTTCTATAGCTTTTACAAGTATTTACTACAAACTAC
>Ga0209389_1002032_pt1 | contig 15045 bp, 7 predicted proteins | sample CowpearedBW_FD_187526 | JGI IMG/M metagenome (GOLD analysis project Ga0209389, IMG submission 187526) | Root nodule microbial communities of legume samples collected from California, USA - Cow pea red BW (SPAdes) (version 2) | ecosystem: Host-associated > Plants > Roots > Nodule | place: USA...
TATTCACAAAATCGTTGGTAGGAAAATTAAATTTAAGTAGCCATGTTACCTTATTCTAATAAACAGCGGATGGAATGATAGAAGAAGCCAAACATGAGAATAAAAACCATGATAAACGTCACCAATCTTCATAGGAATTATTTAATTATATTGATAGGAATTTTATATTAAATGGTAACTAGGAAATATATGGTCTGTATTTTTTTGGAAACATGATATTTTAAATTGAAATATGCACTTTTTTTATGTTATCAAGGCACGATTTTCTTATCACATGTTTTGTATTATATCAACAAAAACAAATAATTTTTCAAAACAAAAATATATAATATTATGTAAATTAATTAATTAAATCAAATTCTCTTATGTTAATTTAAGTCTGTATATTAATCTCCAAATAAATAAATAAAAACTGGTCAAAGAGGCTGCTAAAATAAGCTTCTAAAAATTCGGTCATTAAATTCAACTCATCACTTCGGTGATGGGGTTTGGTTAGATGTAGAGTGCCTCTGTCTCCGATTTCTCTCTCTCTCTCTCTTTCTCTATATTTAGTAATTTTAATTTTTTTTAAAAAAATTTGACACCTCAACGTATTTCCTGAAAACTCGCCACCACCACATCATTCTATATTATGACATAAGCAATGGTTAATTGAGTCATTAAAATTTTCGTTAATTGATTTCTTCCTTTTTATTTTAATGCTAAAATTTATGTCACAGTTACTAATTTTTCGTATAATGGCATTACATAACTAAATGTAGTATACGTAACAAGATACTTACAAAAAAATATACTGTTGAAGTGAAAAAAGTAACAAGATGTTAAACATAGACTGAACATTGTAGTTATCAAACTACAAAATGCAAGCTTCCTTTGTCGCATTTTCGAACAATGGAAGGAAGTATTCAAAATTCAGTTGTTTTCTGTCTCACGTTAATGGTTTCTTCCTCTATATTACAAAAATAAATAAATTTTATTTCAAATATAATCACAAATATTACTTGTAATTTTCAGTCTTAATTCTATAGCTTTTATTTGTTTTTAAAAAATAGTACTTCTATTCCAATTTTCTTCTTTAATAAATCATTTTGGTAATACTAAAAAATGCATCTTTAAAAGTGAGTGAAAATAGTAAAAGTAACTTTTAAAAAATCTCTGCATCATGATCCAATTATAAAATAAAATAAAATTTAGCATAATTAGTATAAAATGAAGATGTGAGTGATTGTTTTACATTAGATAGATGTTGGTAGGAGAAGTAAATAGACGAAAAAGAGTTGCATCGGTGAAGGCTACCTTAGCAACGTAAAAACATAGACACCAACACACAAACCAAACCTTTTTTTCTCGGTTTCTCCGCCCCTTCCGTCTCTTTCTTCCTCCCACTCTTTCTTCCTCTTATTTATATTTTTCGATTCACTCTAACGCTCCTGTCCCTTCCTCACTTTCTTCCTACTTCGATCTCTTCGCTCTTCCATTCATTCATTCCGTGTTTCCATGGCCACCCTTTTCAACCCTCCGTTCACCGCATTTCCCGCCACCAACAAACTCCACCTCCCATCACCCATCGCAGGTTTCTTCCAACTCTCAATTTTCCAATCTCCTCCCTCTTTTCTTTTTGTAAGTATTTTGCTTTTCCTGACTGAAATGTGTTATTTTTGGTGTTTTTTGATGATTCAGCGAGGAAAGGACAAATCTTCGTTGTCAGATCTGATGCGGGGATGAACCATCTCCTCTCAAGAGGAGCTCACAAGTCTCGGACTCCGAAGCTGCTTACTAATGCAGTCGCGGTGAGTTGTTTTTGACAATCCCATCATTATTATTAGTTTAATTTAGGATTATTGAGATGTAGCGTGCATAGTGTTTGTTATATTGCTGCTGATCGGCTTCTGGGTTGTTTTCAGACTAAGGCAGATAGTTCTACATCATCAAAAGCCGGGTAAGTTTCTTTCTGCTATCACTTTCTGTCACTCTTACACGCCCTTTTTTATTTAATGTTTTAATATAGTAGTGTCTTACAACACCATTTACAGTGTGTCAAGTGATGAAACTAAGTTATGTTTATCCTTTTTGGCTGGTAAATTTACCTCTTTATTTAATTTAGCTCAGTTTCTCTGTTCTGGTTATCTTCCTGCATTTACTTTTGCAAGTAATTTTGATTGTTTTGGTTATGTACACTTGTGCTGTGCTTGACCTCCACCTCACAACTTAAGCTGCTTTGAGAATCAGTATTTGACAATATTGAAAGCTGTTAGGTTCCTAAAGTGCCACGTCTTCCTAGTAGCCTTTGAGGCGAGAGGTACTTCTCGCGGCTTCTTTCTGTTTCCATCCAGAGGCTCTTTACTTTTATTTAGCTCGAAACAGGGAGACACCAAGAGCAGAAATTCCCCTTTTATAAACCAGATTACCCTTGTTATTAATGAAGGTTACTATTCTACTGAGTGGCCTTCTGGTTTAGAATCCAAGAGTGGAAATTCTCCTTTTATAAACTAACATACCAGAATCAGATTACTCTTGTTATTACTGGCTGCTATTTTACTGGGTGGCCTTCTAAGATTTGTACATTTTTTTTTCTGACGTTCAGAATAAAGGAATCTAAAGCCTTCTCAGAATGGACAACTTAATCCTTTCATTGTGCAAACTCACAAAGGCCCTTGCCTAGGCACCGAAAGCTAAACTTGTTCATTGCCTAAATGACCGAGATGGGTAGCTTTAGGAAATGGACATCATTGGTTTTGCCTTAGCTATAGCATTTCCCTGGTGCTAATGCTATCATAATTAGGTCAGGCTAATTCATTTTGCATAAGACCCACGTGAATTTTCTCAAATAAGTTGACTTAGTTGTCACTTTCAAAATGATTGTGTTTATTTATCCACCAGTAAAAAGGCAGAGCGCTTTTACATGTTTACTAATCATCTCTTAGGAATAGATAATAATTTTATGCGGCTGTTCTTTAGGAACAGATAATAATTTTATGTTGGCTGTTTTTGTTAGTGTCATGTTTTCTTAAATAGAATGTCTTTTCTTTGTACATGAAATGGGTTATAGGTGTGCATTTTACATTGAGAATGCCAGTGTATTTGCATTCATCTATACTGTATCACAACTACTAAGAAACCCCATGGAGTCCTTGATTTTATGGTAATTTTATTTGTTCATTAATAGATTTTGGAGCACTTAAAGGAGTGTTCATATCTACTTCATTGTTCTGGGTGTTTGATTTTAATGCAAAAATAATCTCTTGTGCATTTCTCTGACCTTTTTTTAAGTCTGATGAAATGCAGTCGTAAGTAAAACCAAAGCGTAAGTTCGGAACCATGATAAAGGTTGGTTGGCAAGTAACATTTACGTGACACTTAATCTTGAATCCTGGTTAATAAAGGATTGGTTGAACTTTCTAAAAGCATGCTTTGGCATGTTGTATGCTCTTATTGCCTGAGTTCGTTGTAGAAATAGGATGAGATGGTGCCAAATGATGATGAAATTGACAAGATATGCACTTGACTCTCAGGCATGAACTTCTCCTCTTTGAGGCCCTACGTGAAGGTTTGGAAGAAGAGATGGAGAGGGATCCTCGTGTATGTGTCATGGGTGAGGATGTCGGTCATTATGGTGGATCTTACAAAGTGACCAAGGGCCTAGCTCCTAAGTTTGGGGACCTCAGGGTTCTGGACACCCCTATTGCTGAGAATGCCTTCACAGGCATGGGCATTGGAGCTGCCATGACTGGTCTGAGGCCAATTGTTGAAGGCATGAACATGGGTTTTCTACTTCTGGCATTCAACCAGATCTCCAACAACTGTGGCATGCTCCATTACACGTCTGGAGGCCAATTTAAAATACCAATTGTTATCCGTGGACCCGGTGGAGTTGGGCGGCAACTAGGGGCTGAGCACTCACAGCGACTTGAGTCATACTTTCAGTCAATCCCTGGAATCCAAATGGTTGCCTGCTCAACTCCTTACAATGCCAAGGGCTTGATGAAAGCTGCTATCAGAAGCGAGAACCCTGTGATACTTTTTGAGCACGTGTTGCTTTATAACCTCAAGGAGAGAATTCCTGATGAGGAGTATGTATTATCTCTTGAAGAAGCTGAGATGGTTAGGCCTGGGGAACATGTCACAATTTTAACCTATTCCAGAATGAGGTATCATGTCATGCAAGCTGCGAAGACATTGGTGAACAAAGGGTACGATCCTGAAGTAATTGACATAAGATCTTTGAAACCATTTGACCTTTACACAATTGGAAATTCAGTGAAGAAAACTCATCGCGTGTTAATTGTTGAAGAGTGTATGCGCACAGGTGGAATTGGTGCTAGTCTGACAGCTGCTATTACTGAAAATTTCAATGATTATTTGGATGCTCCTATTATATGTTTATCCTCTCAGGATGTGCCAACGCCATATGCAGGGACATTGGAGGAATGGACTGTGGTTCAACCTGCTCAGATTGTCGCAGCAGTCGAGCAGCTCTGCCAGTAATTGATGAAAAATCAGTCCCAATAAGGACATGGTTTTGGTAAAGCTATAGCTAGAACCTGCTTTACAAGTTTCCCATTTCCTTTTGTATTTCTCTTCCAAGTCCCCCCATGACCTAAACCTTTTTATTTAATTTTGGATAAACTTTTGTATTTTTTTCCATAAAACAGTTACAATTCTCACCGAATCTGAGGTAGTTTCAATTAGTTCATCTGCATCATTATAGTGGTTACTATCTTGTTAGGCCAAGAACTTTCGTATTTGTAGTATGTGTTGAACCGACCACAAATTCTTATTTGTAGGCCTATTTTGTAAGAGTGATATTATTCATACACCATACTTTTGACATTTTTCTCTCACTATTGACGTTCATCAAATTGCCTATCTTATCACACACGTCTCTCTATTCTTTGTATAAATTGTTGTTAGTAGTCAGTACAACTATCATTTTGAAACCACTTTTATGAATGAATCGGTTTTATAAATGATATCGAAAACATGTGATTGCAGCACTCTGTTATTTTTCATCGTAGGCCAAGTTAATCAAGCCGTACGAATGATTAATCACATTATGATTCATTTTTCTGATTGGTGATGATGGTCTTTGACGAGTGATGAAAGAATTAGTAATAACGACAATGATAACCATGGATGTGGGGATAATAGAAATGATAACGAAGAAGAACGTCGACATGATATCGAAAATAGTGGTAATAGTAGTTTTTGACGATAGCCAACATGAAAAAGTGCAATATATGGTTTATGGTGGAAATTGGTCTAGTAACTAATGGATCTTTTAATTGAATATTGAATATAAAAGATTTTATGACTTGTTGCCAACCTTTTAATCTAGAAAAAAACAAAAGTATTGAAGTAGCAAGGATGTTGCGAGTTTGGGTGGAGCGACACGCATTGAAGTAGTGGGTGGTGTCGTGGTAGACAAATGTCATACGGGATATGTTTGGTACATCTTGTCTTTTATGAGTGCCCAATTAAAAGATTTTTAAAAAATTATATAATGTGAAATATTTAATGTTGAAATAGTCATACAATTCAATAACAAAATATGAATTAAAAGAAGTTCTCTTTCTTGAGAGTAAAAGCAAATCCCTAAAATTGCTGCTAAAATAACATGTGTACAAGCTATTTAATTTTAAAATTGTATCTATAACAATTGAAATAAAAAATAAAAAATGTATAATGTGATTAATAAGGTAAAAGGTCTAAACAACCATGACGAAAATAATCTTTCATGCCCACTTGAAAGGAAACTGATTCTCTCTCTTGAGAATGTAATTAGTTGAGAAAGACCTTCCGATTGAACATAATTTAATTATCGTTGTTTGGAAAATCTGGTGAGTTAAGAAATTAAAGAAATGAGTGTAGTATTTAATTTTATCCAAATTAAACCTAATTTCCTCCAATTTAAGATAACTCAATTAATTATTTTCCAGAAAGAGAATTTTTTTTATAAGAAGTTTAATATTTAATTTGTCAATTTATACCCACTATAACTTTTTGATTAAAACATTGTAGTTATTAATTTCTTAACAAGACTAGAAGAACACTGGCTTGGAAGCTTTATATTTTGTTTGATATATTGTGAGAAAGTTGGAGCATGGACATAAATAAGATCCATGATTACCTTCAATGAACGCGTGTAGCAGTTCAAGTTTAGATGAGTGGAGATTAATCTTTGTCTGTCCTCACTGTTTAGCTTTTCTCAAGTGACAGTGATGAATAGAATAAAAGGTTCGGAAAACCCTGAAACAGTAGAGCGTGGTGACCACAGCCATTCCATGTTGTTGCTGTGCATTTTTTGTGTGGCGTGTGAAAGCAACGACCCCAAAAGCGCGTGGTTCTGTCTGCATGAATCTGCACTACTGGAGTCATGTTTGCCACACAATAATCAAATCTTTCTTTGATCACAACAATCATCAAGAACGGGTCATCCTCTTCTTCTCTTTATCCCTATATTCTTGTGCTAAAAAGCAAAGTCTGCTCCTCAATCTCATCTTCTCTTTCTCCCCAACCTCTTTACTAATTCCTTGATTCTCTCTTATAAGTTTTTGTTTTTTGTCCACTTCATTTTTCCCTTGTTTGTTGTGTTGTCTTTGTTTGTTTGGGCTCCAGTGTTTCTTACCACCTTCATAAATTGGGGGTTGTCTTTATCTTAATAAGATATTTTAGGGGTAATCGCTGGCTAGCTTTTTGTTTTTCTGGCCTTCTGCTCTGGAATTTCGTATATGGTTGAGATTTTTATCTGCTGTCTCTGAGGTGTTGTTTCTGGTGGGCCTTGAATAGGGAAAATTGTGGCTGGTGCAAGTTAAGAATTTTGGGGTTAGCTAAAGTTAAAATTTTGATGAATCTCATTTGGTAAAGGCGTTGGCTTTAGGTGAAGAGGGCACGTCTCCATATTTGTGATGTGTGAAATACTTTTATAAAGTTAGAGATTTTAAGGAGGAGAATTTTGTTTTAGTTGCATCCTACATCAGCTTTTAGATCATTGTGGTGGAGGAATTGGTGCTTCTTCTCTTTATTGTGGATTTGATTTGGGGGATTCCTTTTATTTGTCCCAAAAATCTATGAGGGAATCACTTGAAGTAACATTGGAATAGCTTCTTAACCTCCAGTTTGAAATTGGGTGTCACTGTGTGGTTGGATATTGTTCCAACCCATTCTAGAATACAAAAAAGCAGGAACTGGAAGTTTGGTAATCAGAGAGAAGGTAAAAGTTTTAGTATTTAACAGGGGTTTTATAGCTGAATATTTGAGATTTAAAGATGCAGCGTGTCAGATTTTCTTCTCAACAGTCACCAGTACACAAACTAGGGGATCCTCAAATGAAATTATCTCCTAAGTTTAGGTTAGCGGCGGTGCAATCTTCTTTGGCAAATCCATCACCAGAGTTAGAGCATTCTCTAAGAGAGGAACCCTTAATTCCTAGCCTTCCTGATGACGTTGCTCTGAATTGTCTTCTCCGGATTCCAGTTCAGAGTCACTCAGCTTGTAGAGCTGTCTGCAAGAGGTGGCATATGCTACTTGGTAACAAAGAGAGGTTTTTCACCAACAGGAAGCAATTTGGTCTGAAAGACCCTTGGCTTTTTGTATTTGCCTACCACAAGTGCACTGGGAAGATCCAATGGCAGGTCCTTGACCTCACACACTTTTCTTGGCACACTATCCCTGCAATGCCTTGTAAAGACAGGGTCTGCCCTCATGGTTTTAGGTGTGTTTCGATCCCCCGTGATGGCACGCTGTATGTCTGTGGTGGCATGGTTTCTGATGTGGATTGCCCTCTTGACTTGGTGTTGAAATATGAGATGCAGAAGAATAGGTGGACTGTGAAGAACAGAATGATCACTGCTAGGTCCTTTTTTGCTAGTGGAGTCATCGATGGAATGATTTATGCAGCTGGGGGAAATAGTACTGATCTTTATGAGCTAGATTCTGCTGAAGTGTTGGATCCTCTCAATGGGAGTTGGCGTCCTATTGCTAACATGGGAACAAATATGGCATCTTATGATGCTGCTGTTCTCAATGGGAAACTTCTTGTCACTGAAGGGTGGTTGTGGCCTTTTTATGTTTCTCCAAGAGGCCAGGTCTATGATCCTACAACCAATAACTGGGAGAATATGGCTGTTGGACTCAGAGAAGGCTGGACTGGCTCCAGTGTCGTTGTTTACGGTCATTTGTTTGTTGTTTCTGAGCTTGAAAGAATGAAGCTAAAGGTATATGAACCTCAAACTGATTCCTGGGAAGCCATAGAAGGACCTCCTCTGCCTGAGCAAATATGCAAGCCTTTTGCTGTGAGTGCTTGTGATTGTCATATTTATGTTGTGGGTCGAAATCTTCTGGTTGCTGTTGGCCATATCTCTAAATTGAAACCAAAAGAAAGTTGTAAGGAACAATGGAACTTTGGTGTTCGATGGAATGTAATTGATGCGCCAGAATGTTTGTCTGATCTCACTCCTTCAAGCTCTCAGGTGCTGTTTGCTTAGTTTTTCATTACCCTGTAATATTATGCTACGAATGTTGTATGAATAAAAATGTTACCACTATAATTATTGTAGGTCTAAAAGTTGTAATAGCTATGTAAAGGAACAGTTTAATCAGTTTTTGAATTGTATCAGTGATAGTATCTTCTTATGGTTGCTTGGGCAGTGTTAACTGTACATCAATATTTTTACATTGATATTTTCTCCTTAGTGGATGTCTCTATGGTTTCATTACATTGTCAGAATCAGAAGTTCTAGTTTTATTTGTCTCCAAAACCGTATCAGATGCAATCTTTGAAAGGATAGAAGCAGAATAATACTTGTTTGTATAAAGCCTTTTTGTTTGTCAATGCTTCAGTTGCTCTACCTGACCATTAAAAATCAAAGTGGTGGATCCTGAGGCTCTGTATTATAATATGGTATATTAGAATCAATTTGGATAAATTTCACCATAAACGTATATAGGAGAAGAAATAAATTGAAATAAAATTATCTTATTTATAAGCTCAATTTAACATTTTTAAAGAGTTTCATCTGTCAATCCGGTTCTTTATTTAACTTAGACATAGTTCAAAACTTTCAGTTTTGTCTATAAATATGATGTCACTTTCAAATGAATTCTGGTATTCGTTCCAACGTTGTGTATGTGCTCTGTGGTTACATTTCCTCATTCTGCCACTTCTGAAGATTTCAGTTTTTCATTTCGATCCTCTGTTCCAAAAGACAAAGTCTATCTTTATCACCACGTTTCTCTTGATGGTAGTCACTGTCAAATGATGGAAAATATGATTCTTGATTTTGAGGTGGCGTTTGATCGATGTAAGAGAAAGTTAATCCAATCCACATGGTGTGCAAGTGGAAGGAGTGGTGGTGCAGCTGTAATGGTCAAGGCAAGTTGACCAGTGTGTGAACATTTTTAGTAAGTGAGATGCACGCAAAGCTTCATTTGAATTAGGTGGGAAAATTCTTAATGCTATGCAATGAACGTTCTTCCAATGCAACATTTAAGCTTTCTTTGCATAGAGTAGTGACTAAGCAGCTTTTTAAGCTTTGTCGAATGATTAAATTTAAATCATAGGCTACGGAATTAGTAATTTTTTGAGTATTTATTAGTCCAAGATTATTGAAGAAATTTTCTTTCGGATTGTTGAAGAATGAAGGTTTACCATAGCCACAGAACAGTGTGGGCAATTGGGTCAATGTCTAATGAATTTAATTCCAAAAGGGTAAATTAGGAATTTTAAAACGTAAGGGGGTATAGGTTGAAATTATTGGGGTGCAGGAATAACAAAATGCCCTTAAAGAAGACAAGGAACATATTGGGCCGATAGGTAGCCCAATAAGAACCCGCAGAACAGTTATGCCTTACTTGGTAGTTGAGTCTCATTTGGGACGTTGACGATGATCGTTAATCTCTGTGAAAACAAGAAAAGTTTGAGAAGAAAAGTGAAAGGGAATGGGTGCGATAACGAGCGCGGTGATAGCAGTGGTGGGAGTGATTTTGGGTTGGATCACAATAGAGATAGCGTGTAAACCTTGTCTTGAAAAGGGTCGCGAAGCCATCGATCGAAGTCTCAATCCAGATTACGATCCCGACGACGATGAAGACAACGCCATCCGCGCCCCACTCAATCCCCCCTCCGTCTCCAACAGCTCCTCCTCCGCCGCCATCGCTTCCTCCGCCGCCGTCAAAGCCGTTTGAAATTTGTGACGGGTCTGGTATTCAATATCTGTACCCAAAGTGTTTTTTTCTTCTTCTTTGAGAACAGTAAATGAAAAGACTGGGTTTTTTCATCTGGGGTGGATCTGTGTTGTTTGTCTGAGAGTGGTTTGGGATATTAACTCTGTTTTATATTGTTGAATAATAGAATGTGGATGTTGTAATTTACCTCAAGCGTTGTGGCTGGGAATGTATTGGATCGTGTAAATTGCATACGTTTGTTAAAAGGGATTGGAATGGGATGAATTGGTGAGAATTGAAATCAAATGATTGGGTTATAAAATTATTTAATTCAACGGTCACATAATCTCAGTGTGAGAAGCATCTTAAAAAGCAGAGTTAAATTATATTAATACCAATGCATAGATACAGATGAACCTTCCCAATAGTTTTGGTTGGTAAGGGTGATATTACTGTATGATATTCAGATTGTCAGAGGTGGATGACATAGTTATTATAGTAGGTATCAGATATCCTTTAAATTGTTTGAACTGAAAAATATACAATAATACAACTAATCCCATCCAGCTTTAGAAAATGAAGCTTATAAAATCGAGAACAAAATTATAAAAATAAATTACTTAAATCAAAGCACAACATATTAATTGATGTAATGTATTAAAATTCTACTTTTTAAAATTAATTAATTAATTTTCAAATGTAGTTTATGAAATAAGATATATGGTTAAACTAGCATACTTTGTCACGATTTAGAATTGTTTAAATTAATTTAACATTAAGCAATAGGATTTTTTTTAAAATAAAACAATAAATTAAATTTTATAATACAAGATAAATTGTGGCATAGTGACAATTTTATAATACAAGATAAATTAAGCAATAGGATTAATACAAGATAAATTAAGCAATAGAATTAATACAAGATAAACAGTATTAATCATTTTAATACTGTTTCAAGAGTGCGGGTTCAGTTGACAAAATCGAAGTACACAAATTTTCATCAAAAACAATTATATATGACAATATTTCAAAATTAAAATGATTACGTAATTTGAACATAAAACACAAATTACAACTGGAATAACGGACTTTTAAAGGTAAATGGGCATAAAGCTTGCGATATGTAGATCAGAAACCCGAGAGGATCTAATAGACAAATTTTTTACACCGCCGTTAATTAGAAATAATCCTTTAATGAGAAAATGGAATAACTAATACAGGTAAAAAAATTATAAAAGATAACATTGTAATTGAATAGATAATGATATAAGGAAACCTTATACCGTCAATATATTATTTTTTATTCTAAATATAGTTTCTAGAATCGTAATTTGATTTTCTTTATCAAGTTTTGAAGCAAACAAGTAATTAAACTTGAGCAATTCTATTGTCAGCTGAAGTAACCGAAGAATTCCAAAATAAATAGAAAGTAGCTGAAATCGAAAAGCAAGGACAGTTATAGATCAAACATAAAAATTCAGAAAATAATATCCAACGGGAAAAAGAAAAAGCTGTTGATAATTGTTTTCATCAATATTTTTGTGACAAAAATATCAACAATAAATAAATAAATAAATAAAACTGTCCAATCTGCCACATGCGAGCAAATAATTGGGTGCACATTATGGCATGCGGTTATAGTTGGAAAGAAAGTACCTTATGGTTGTTCAAAATATTCTCGACATCTAATTACATTTAAACCTTTTTTTTCAATTCTTAAACTTCTAGAGCAACAAAAGATCTATCACAGTGTTAGAGGTGTAAGAGGAAAGAGAGCAATGTGGCGGGGAAAAATGATGAATATGCTTGTTAATAACCAATTCATTTTGAATTTCTCTATCATTTGCAGGAACAATTTTGAAATTTTTATCTAAATGAAAAGAAATTCAAAGGGCAGAATATGCTTTACAATGAAAGTACAGTTGTCCATAAATGAAGGGAAAGAAAAATAGAGGAGTGGGGAGAATCCGTTGTTACTGTACATATATGACAAAGGAGTAAACATCGAGCTTTACCCACGTCATTAAACAAAAGAAACTTTAAAATGTGAAATGAAGTAAAATAAACTATGCCAGATAATTGTATATTTGAGGGTTGTTCTTGTCCCTCTCCAGATACTCCCTGTCAATCAGGCTTTCGATCCTTTTCTTCAAGTCCGCTGGTTTTATTGGAAATTTTAGCTGTTCATACAATAAATAAATAAAATCACTTTTCCTCAAATCAGTATTAATTATAACAATCAGGTATAAAACAGTCAGAAAGGTAATGTGGTCACCTGTTGGAAGAGTTCGGTGATAAGAAGGGTATGACTGAGCACTTTCCTAGTCTTCATTATCCTCACAATAGCAGCATCAACCTGCAGTGAACCGTGCCAGCAACGAAAATATGTTACATTGTAATTATCATTACATTTCTAGTACGACCACGCATTTGAGATTCTTATGGATTTAAGGGCTTTTTCAGAAAAGAAAATTGACCTGGTACTGACGGTCCTGGAAAACTCTTTCAGTGGTGCTTGTGTTCTCCTCGACTGTCTCCTTCAACTGAATTGCATTCACCTGCACTCCCCAACACCATATTAGTTAGGAAAAGGATTTCATAATCATTAGTTAGAGGTAAATGATAGTTTGAGATTCACTTAATCTCATCCCTAATTAATGCTCCTAAGTATTGGGTATGGTACCTTTATACGGTACAGAGGAGCCGTAAATCCATCATTAAAAACAAATGAGTCATCATCCTCCACATCTCTACCCTTAGGCAACTGTTGCATGTTCAACAAAAGGAATCACAATTAGAAATTAAGGAGAACATATAACTGTATAAACAAAATCCTAAACTGATTGTTCTGCAAATGATTACAAGCACACCTTTTGTAGGACACGAACTTTTCCACAGGCAAGTGATTGCAGAGTCCTCCTCAGTTCCTTGTCTTCAATACCAGTAGAGTCCTTGATATCTTGAAAACTTAGTTTCTCAGCATCATTGAATAACATCAGAACAACAGTCTGAAACACAATCAGACATACAGAATTAATAACAGAAAAATGTGTACAACATAAGATAGACTTGAATAAAAATGAAAACATAAAAAATAAAATAACGGTTTTCAAGAGGCAAACCTGAAATAGGGAAACAGCCAGCTCTTTTTTCCCTTTAGGAAACTCTGCCTTTAAGACACAGTGACCTAATGAATTTTGCCACATCAGACGTCTTCCACTGTACTTGCTTAGATAGAACTCTTTGAAAATATCCTGAAGAAAGAATAATGGAAAGGAAAGGACCGTGTCAAGGAAGTCACTTAAAGTATCAACAACGCCAACAGTTGAAAGAACATTTATGGTGTGTGCTCAACCTGGTAAACGTTCAATTCATGAGGAAGTCTAACATCCATGGGTGGATATGTTGGCCAGTACCTACACCCATCCAATTATTCCAATTAGATTCACTGAAAAAACAGAGGCACATAAAAATTATCAATAAAAAAGAAAGGGAAAACACAGTTTACCCAGTTGTCAAGACGTGAACACTCATTTCAATCCCTGATGGGAGTTTTGTCCTAGCCTGAGATGACTGTTTAAAGGACTCATTTATTTCTTTCGATAATTCAATGTCCTGAATCAGAAAAAAAAAAACATAAGTTATAAAAATCAAGGGATAGTAAAGCTATATTAATGCATGAAGTTTGTGAGATCATCGTAAAGTAGTTGTACAAAACTATATGATCATTAGTAATTAGCTTTTATTGTTGAAGATACAGGATTGTTCAGATTCATGTATCAGTTATAGTTTTTGATATACGTAAAGATTTTAATTTTAATCAACTCTAGAATGTGCATAAATACACAATCTACAAGGTGCTTCTTTATTCGAGCATTTCACCACAGTCTTTAACTTTGTAACACTGCAGGTTCGATCCTGCTCAATTTCCCAGAGCTGTGCAATGCCACAATGCATACTCACCCAAGTCCTGAAGGCCCCAGCATCCGCTATAAGCCACTGATTCAAGCTTTTTGTACTGTTTACACCACTATTATTGTTACTGGTTGGTGTGCCTCCTCTGGTCATCAAGGGGGTTAGAATATGTAGCAGCCTCTCGGGTTTCTAGCTCAAAGAGAGTCTAGCTTGGTTTGGAAATGTTTGTTTGATTGCCTATGTTGATGATAATCATCCCAGGAAATTATTTTGCAATAATTTCTCAATTGAAAGTTGCTTTGTCTAACCACCTCCAAACAAGAGATCTTGGCAATCTAAATTACCTTCTTGGTATTTAAATTACTCAATCAAAGAGTGGTATAGCAATTCCCCAAAGAAAGTGCGCAGTAGACATTTTGAAGGAAACATGAGTACGTCAGATATAGACCCATTGTAGTCCCACAGATCTTGATAATAGTTGTTACCCAGATAAGGAGAACCACATTCAGTTCAAAAAAAAAAAATCGAAGACTGGTTGAAAAACTCATCTTATAATCATTAGACCTGAAATTTCTTGTGTAGTTGTAGAGAATCAATTTATGCAATCCCCAGGATGCAGTGATTGTATCTCAGTTACATCAAAAAGGCTACTTCACAAGGACTGTAGATGAAGATAACTGGGTACTGTGATGCAGATTGGACATGGTCTTACATAGATTATTGATATACACTCTGATATGGGATACTGTGTCCATTGGTGGATATTCTCTCACAGGAAAGTTAAACAAGAATGTTGCTTGATCTAGCCCATAATATAGGGCTAGGCCAGTTCCATGCAGACTTGCTCGGACTACTTTAAAAATTGAAGTTTTATAACATTCAATAAATGAATTTGTATTACGATAATCAGGCAACCCTTCACATTGCATCTAGTCTAATATCTCACAAAAGAACCAAACATAGCAGTTA
>Ga0209389_1002034_pt1 | contig 15043 bp, 6 predicted proteins | sample CowpearedBW_FD_187526 | JGI IMG/M metagenome (GOLD analysis project Ga0209389, IMG submission 187526) | Root nodule microbial communities of legume samples collected from California, USA - Cow pea red BW (SPAdes) (version 2) | ecosystem: Host-associated > Plants > Roots > Nodule | place: USA...
CATTTTTTTATGTGTTGAACGCGTTTCATGTTAGTATTGGAGTTGTTTACATCGTTTGACACATTTTCGGTTCAATATCTGCTGGAAAATGCATTCCACACCTCCAAAAACGTTAATATAATTGGGTTAAAAGGACTATATTCATCCGTTTTTAAAGTTTAGGGATCAAAATATATTGAAGTTTCGGATAGGTATGAATTCCAATTTATGATCAAACTTTAAGAACTAAAAATATACTTAATCCAAATTTTGTAGTGAGACTTGTTGCAAAATATGAATGAATGAAAAATATAAGTTTACGACTTAATAGTCATCATAAGGGGATGTAGCTCAAATGGTAGAGCGTTCGCTTTGCATGCGAGAGGTACAGGGTTTGATCCCCTGCATCTCCATTTCTTTTGAGTTTAAATCACAAGTTGGCTCTTTTGCATTTCTGGGTCGTTTTGACCATGAATTTGTAAAATAGGGTCTGTTGGATTTTTTTTTTCAAAATTGGATTAAATCATCATGGGTGAGGACGACATTAAAGGTGAAGTCGTCATCCTCCTAGTCGGTTTCTTTTTTTTTCTTGAAAAAACAATGTCGTCAGAGTGGACTACGGTTTCTACACATTTGAGAGTGAAGTCGTCGTCTCATATAACGACTTCAATTTTAGTTTTTTTTTTTTAACGTTGATGCAATTTTATTTTATTTTTTCAAATTTTTCACTTTTCAATTTTTTTAACCTTATAGTTTTTATATATATTTTTTTTACAAAATTTTATTATATTTATTTTTTTGGTAATTATTTTTGATGGGTACAATAAATTAATTTAATAAAATATATTAGATAATAAAAATGACATAATAATATTAAACTATATTAATGTTTATTTTTATTCAAATTTAATTTTTTTACCATTGTTAAAAGGAAAAAAGGTAAATCATATTTCTTAATAATTTTAAAAATGAATATTAACATAAAACTAATAAATGATTTTGTAATGCCTTAGCTTTTAAAATTTCTCCACACGGCACTGGTTTTTCCAGAAAAAGAAAAGTCAGACCTTGATTGAAGGAAAATTAGGGTAACGAGAGACAAAATAGAAATTGACTTGATAAGGTACAAGTTGCAAATAACATTTTCAATGTAAATAAATTTTGTAGTAAATGAAGGACAAGGAAGGTAGTCCCCATATCGAAACTAAAAATCTGGAATATTTGTATCAATGAAATAAATTTACAAGTAAAGCATATATACAATTTAATATTGAATTAATATTGTTTTAGGCTCTAGAAAATAAATATGTTCTGTAAAATTAAGTTTTAGATGGAAGATGATAATTAACATTTATTTTAGGGATGTAGAAAATATTTGAAGAATGAAAGTATTATACTTTTCAAAAGAGAGAGGAAGTTAACCATGATGAGATTATGATAAGTGAGAGGTATAGCTAAATATTAACGAAGGCAAGAGACAAAGACATGCATGTGATATATGACAGACGCAGCAAACGAAGCAAACACGGCTTGATTGCTGGAGATGATCTGTGATGTTGTAACCCATCGGGCACGCCCCGGCGTCAGGACACACCAATCTCCCACTTCTATTCTATTTATACTTGTTCACTTCTTCACAATCACTTAAACACATTCATCAACTCCTAGGTGCAAGTGCATGCAATGGCATCAATACTAGACACAAAATCTGTAGTTGTTACCTTGTTCATATTTTTGTGGACATGCACATCTCGTGCTACATCCCGGGCACTCTCTGAACCTTCCATTGCTGCACTGCATGCAGACTGGGCTGCCCTGCATGGCCGTGTTTATGCTAATAGCGCTGAGAAGGACAGACGGCAACAGATATTCAAGGACAACTTGGAGTTCATACACAAACACAACAACCAAGGAAACAAGAGCTACACTTTAGGCCTAAACCTTTTTGCTGATTTAACTAACCACGAATTCCTCGCGTCTCACACAGGAGCTCTTTATAACCCACACACTCTACCACCACCATCCTCCAACATCAACCATAGTCTCTCTGACATTTCGTTAAGCTTGGATTGGAGAAAGAAAGGAGCCGTTAACAAAATTAAGTTCCAGGGCCAGTGTGGTACGTTGTTGCTTTGCATTTGCATGCATTGATATATATGTTTGGATGACTATATTTGACTTTGATTTGATGTGGCAGGGAGTTGCTGGGCATTTTCAGCCGTGGCCACCGTTGAGGGGATTAACCAAATAAAAACCGGAAACTTGATTTCGTTGTCTGAGCAACAATTGGTGGATTGTGCCAGCTATCACGGATGCCAAGGAGAATCCTTGGAAAACGCCTTTGGGTATATAAAAAGCACGGGTCTTGGAACTGATGAACAATACCCTTACAAGGAAACAACTCAGACTTGTCATTCTGTGAATCCTGCAGTCAGGATTCTAGGTTTCCAGATGGTGCCTCCGCAGAGGGAGGACCAACTTCTTCAGGCAGTGAACAACCAACCTGTCTCAGTAATCCTTGATGCTTCTGGACAAGCATTTCAGTTTTACAGGGGAGGAGTTTTCTCTGGTGATTGTGGAACTCAACTTAACCATGCAGTTACTGCAATCGGGTATGATGAGGACGCAAGTGGCAAGTACTGGTTGATAAGAAATTCCTGGGGCCAAGGATGGGGAGAGGAAGGTTACATGAAGATTCGCAGGGACACCGGCTCCCCCCAAGGTCTCTGCGGCATCAACATGCATGCCACTTATCCCCTACTCTGACTATTCTATGCTCATTCCTTCTATACGCACCTATCATCACCATGCTCTTTTCTCTTTTCTTATTCACTTATTTAAGCTACAATTATGTACCATGCTCTACATGTGTTCACCACAGATCTAGCTATCTGTGTGTCAATAATTCTCGTTCACTTTTGTTTTATTATTCATCACCAGTACCATTTATAGATCCACATTTCACTTTCCTCTTCAAGTCTTACTAACTACTAATTAAAAACAAAAACATTACACACTAATTATCCTTAACAATGCATTTCTAAGGTTTTGCATAGGAATATAGTTCATCTTTCTTATAAAAGTGATGTAAGTCAGATGGTAGAGCGCTCGCTTTGCATGCGAGAGACACAGGTTGGATCCCTTACAAAAATCCCACTCTTGGATACTTTGCTTATCGGTACTATTTAAGGACTACCAAATAGAAAAATCTTGCAAGTGGACCAAGTTATTAAATGAACAACTTTATATGTTTCTTTTAGCTAATGACCAAGTTATATTCAAGTAATTATATCGTCACGCTTTTTATATGTTTCTTTAGCTAATGGCCAAGTTATATTCAAGTAATTATATCGTCACGCTTTTAGACGTTTAATTTATTCTCAGAGTTTATCGGATAAGTCCATAATGAGACACTAGTAAAGTATTTGGAGTTTTCCAAATAAGTCCATGGTTGAACACTCATACACTACTTACAGTGTTTTCCAAATAAGTTCATGGTCGGATACTCCTAAAATACTTCGAATGTTTTTCATGTAAATCTATGGTTGGACACTCATAACATACTTAGAGTGTTTTCCATGTAAGTCCTAAAAATTATTCTACTAATCTATTATCTATTAAAAAAAAAGATATTAGCAAAATTATTACATTACCCGTTTTCTTTTACTGACAAGTGTTCTAAAAGTTAATTCTTTAGTCATTTGACATTTTTAATTTCTTTTTTATTTATATTTATTTTGTTGCCACATGTGCGTGAAATTTATTCTTTTTTTTTATCCATTTATTTTATTTTATTTTATATTTATTTATATTTATTTTTCTGCCACACTTGCATATAATTTATTTTACTTTTTTATCCACTTCTTTTATTTTTAAACTAATTTGTCTATACTATTTTTTTATTCTTAATTTTACACTAATTAATTTGACATTTCATAACTTCCCCAAAAAAATATTTTACTCTTTTATATATTTTATTTGTTTTTAAATTGATAAAAATAGCAATATATTTCAACTCACTCGTTTAATATGGAATAAATTATTATTTTTTCTCTTAAATAGAATTATTATAATTCTCAAATTTAAAATTATTATTTTAGGTCTTAAACAATACTATAACTTTCTCAAATTTAAAATTTTATATCAATCTTCAAAAATACAATTATGAATAAATATGAAATTACTTTTTAAATTAATTCAATCCATGACATGCATTCATAAAAAGATATTTTTAAATTTTTTTGATTTTTGAAATAAATAAATAGTTATTTCTTTAATGTTCGTTCTTACACACATTTTAATTATCACTAAAAAAATTATAATGTATTTTCAATATATTTATTATTCAAGAATACCTTATAATTAAAATATAAATTTCATTATTTTATACTATTTTTTCATTCTTAATTTTATTCATTCATAATTTTTAATTATTTAGTCATTTAATAATTTTTTAAAGAATAACTTATATTAAAGTATTAATAATTTTCTATACTATTTTTTTTCCATTTTTGATTTTATCCTTTATGATTTCTAATTACTTCGAAACTTAATAAAACTAAATTTAGATAAATATATTTTATTATTATTTATTAAATAATATTTAAAAATATAATATATATTTATTAAGAATACAAATTGTTTATATTGTCAATATATTTATCATGTTAAAGAATGACTTATATTTAAATTATAAATTTTTTAATCTAATTACTTAGTCCTTTATAAAATTAAATTTAAAAAAATTATTTTTATTTCTTAAGATAATAATATTTAAAAGTAATATATGTTTATTGATAATAAAGTACAAAAATAAATTTGATGAAATAATTTTGTCGTGCAAAATATAAAAATAAATTTTATGAAATAATTTTGTCGTAAAAAAATTATTAATAAAAAATATTTTTATATTTTTTATATTAAATAATAATATAAATATTCTTATCGTTAAATATCCTTCTTCATTTTAGAATATAAAAATTAAATTAGTTTTATCTGATAAAAAGTTACATTAATGATATGTACATAAAATTCCATATAAGGTTTTAAATAATTATATAGATAGCAAAATAAATTAAAATGTTGTATTTAATAATTCATTTCAAAGGTTTAAAATATATATTTGTAACAAAAAAAGTTACACTACTTAATATTATAATCTTTGTTTTACTTAATTGTTCACTTCAAAAGTATAAAACATATATTTGTAATAAAAAAAACCATACTTCTTAATATTATAATATTGAAGTAGAAATGTATTAAACAGTGTAAACAACTAAAATAATAGAATGAAATCGTTTAAAGTGCCAAAAATAGTTGACTTAATTGGATTAAAAGGACTATATTCATTCATGTTTAAAGTTTGAAAACAAAAATATATAAAAGTTTCGGACAGGGACGAATCTCAAATTCGCGTCAAAGTTGGGATTAAAAATGTACTTAACCCTAATTTTAGTAAGACTAAGACAAAAGATAAAAGCTAAAAATCTAATTATCTTAAAATATATCACTAATGTATTTATCTTGTCATTAAAAGAGTCTAAAAACATACATTGATTAAATAAGTCTAAAAATACACACCAGATGAGTATAGACAAAAATTAGACGAGTTTAACAATATATATTGGATAGTTCTCTCCATACACTAACTAGATGGGTATAGTAAAAAATTAGCCAAGTCTAGCAATATACATTGGACGAGTCTATCTATATATTAATTAGACGAGTATAACAAAAAACATTAGATGACCCATTTCGTTCATTAATTAAACGAATATAACAAAAAATATTAAACAGATCTTGCAATACACATTAGACCAACCTGTCTATACACTGATTAGATTAGCACAACAAAATATATATTAGACAAGTCTAGCAATATACATTAGACGAGTATTTCCATATACAAATGGATGAATATAGCAAAAAATATTAGACGAGGCATTATATTCATTGATTAAACAAATATATCAAAAAAACATTAAATGAGCCTATCAATTCACTGCTTAAACAAGACCAACAATACACATTAAATGATTTTGTCCATACAATTAATAGGAAAGTATAGAAAAATATATTATACTATGTGGATCTAACCGGTATAAACAGATACCTGGTCCTAGTCGCCAACCTATAGTCCTATTTTCAATAAATCATTGGTTAACTATATAGGAAGACGATATGTACATAACAGTTAAAGCCACCTACTTTAAGCATATCAAATATGAGTAAGGGTCACCTACTCCAAACTTAGAAAATAATAGCTAAACTCCTAGAATCAAGTCATAAGCCTGATATTTGAGAGGCTCATACAAACCTAAAGGAGGCCTAGCAAGCACAATGCAGGCCCAACCCATAAGCCAAGTAGTTTATGATTAATGGGCTATAAATATAGGTGGACCCAATAATTAAAGGTACACAATTCATTAATACCAAAACTAAGATTTGACTTTTGAGAGTTCTTGCTGACTTGATCGTTGGAGTCCTTTTCTGTAGGTAACCTCCAAAATGTTCAATCTGACAATAGGACATGAAGATATACCTAGCAAAACCGAAGAGTATCCATCCAAGAGATTCGAAGATTAGGTAAAACATGATTTGTGTTCCCTAATACTTTATTATTATTTTCGCAGGAACACAACAAAAAATATTAAATGAGACATTTCATACATTGATTACACGAGTCTAGGAATACTTATTAGAGGGGTTTGTCCAAACATCGATTAGACAAGTTTTCCAACAACATATAATGATAAGATGACCTTATCAATATACATTAGATAAGTTTATTTATACATAAATTAAAAAAGTCTATTACCACAATACAAGTTTGTTCGTTCACAAATTGGACGAGTCTTAATAACACTATTTAAATAACTTTGTTCATACCCTAAACGAGTTTAAATGATTCATTCCATACATTGATTAGATGAGTCTAAGAATAATCATTAGACAAGTTTATCCATACACTACTTAAACGAGTCTATCAACAAACACTAGACCAGTCTGTCCATACATTGATAAGATGAGTTTAGCAAAATACATTAGATAAGTCTTTTCATACATAGATTAGAAAAGTATATTAATACACATTAGAAAAGTTTGTTCACTCAATGATTATACGAATGTGTCCATATACTTATGAGACCAGTCTAGCAATACATATTAGAAGATTTTGTCGATGCATTGGTTAGACGAGTCTAGAAATACACATCAGACAAGACTTTCCATGCACTCATTAGACAAGTCTAAGAATACGCATTAGGTGAGTTCGTTCATACACTAATTAAATAAGTTTTATAGCACACATTAGATGAGTTTGTTCATACACTGATTAAATGAGTCTAGCAATATATATTAGACGCATTTATTTATACACATATTATACGAGTTTATTGATACATATTTGACAACTTTATCCATTCTCTAATTTGACATGTCATGTAATATACATTAGATGAATTTGTCCATACACATTAGATGAGTATAGTAATACACATTAGATGAATGGGTTCATATACTAATTAGACGAGTCTAAGATGAATTTGTCGAAGCATTGATTATATGATTCTAATACACATTAGACCAATATGTCCATACACTGGTTTGTATTTGTAAAGAATATATTCTACGTATTTTTACATAGTTTATCCTTTTTGTTTTAATAGTTGTTAACCTGTCATATTCTTTGTGTTTTTACAAAATCTACTCTTTACATTTTTACATATATATTGACTTCTAAACTTATGAATAATTTTCCCGTTTATTCTATTCAAAATTTAATTATACACTTAAAATATTATTATTATTATTTCTAAATATCTTTTAATATAATATATATTTAAATATTTTTTAATATAATATTTATTTACTAACATAAAAACACACAATAAAAAACATCAATTCATGCATATGCACGGGTTTAAAACTAGTTAGAAACAAAAACAAAAACATCACTCACTAATTATCCTTAACAATGCTTTTAACCACTAAACCTTTGCACTAAAAAAAACATAACTACTAACACATTTGGTCTAATGAAAATATCATAAATACACAACTAAAAAAACTCTAATTTGTAACACCAATTAGTCACACACATCAACGTAACATCAATGAAAATATTTTCTAAGGTTTTGCATAGGAATATAGCTCATCTTCTTTATTTTTAAGTTCAATTTTTGAATGTCTCCCTTCAAAGAAATTCATTCAAGCATTTTTATTTCGTTTACCACAAAAAAATTACTACGACCTTTTGTAATTGTTTTCAAATTCATATGTATAAGGGGATGTAGCTCAAATGGTAGAGCGCTTGCTTCGCATGCGAGAGGCACAGGGTTCGATTCCCTGCATCTCCATTTTTATTTTGGTGATTAGTTTTAAACTAACTACAAATATTACATAACTTTTTTTAATTCAAATGTAGCGTCATTTTGGGATAACTGCCTCTATGTATCTACCATTAAAAAATAGTTTTCTCGTAGTGTGAATGCTTCATTCTGATTTTTTACATTCTTATTATTACAAAATTTTTAATGGTTTTCAAACTAAAGTTAATGAGAATTTGGTTAGTAAAAATGCAACACAACACGATGAAACAGATAGATGGAGGAGTGATGAAGAACCATGATTTGGAGACGAAGGTGCACAATTTATGTGTTTTGGTATGGAAGAAAAGAAATGAAAATTGGTTATGGAAAAAAATTAGATGACAACTTATTTTGACCACTTTTCTTACCAAATTATGTGTCATCACACGTTTCATTTTAATTTGTCACGTGTGGGGAAAAATTCCCAATTTCTTACACAGAAACCTTGTCCTTTTTAGAACCTTTGTTAAAAATTCCCAACCTTTGAATCTTCAATTCCATTGCTTTGCATTCTCGAAGCCTTGCCACGAGGAAGTAACTTTCAATGCTTAGTATTTTGCATAAAGAAACTTATTTCACGTCATGGAAGATTCTAACACACAACCACACATTTACCAAACCAATGCACAACCAACCAATTCATGTTTCGTGATAATTCCTACACATCTAGGATTATATTCTCACGCACCATGGTCAAGCATATTATTAAAATAATAAAACAATTAAATTAACACACTAATGACATACACAACACTCAAACCCAAGTCCTCTCACAATAGTCAAGTACTCTCAACTACTTGAAATAGTACTATTTCTTGTCATAACCTTTCCGCATTAAATGCCATAAAGATTATATTACCCGCATTTAGATTAAATAATTATTTTTTTAATTTTTTAATTTTTTTGGGTCTTACAAAAAGCATGATAAGTTTGTTATTATGATTGCCTCATTTTCCAAATCATATAACACTTGAGGGTCAATAACTTTCTTGCCTATAACATTACAGAACAAACTCAAATATGATATAAAATCTCTAACCGAAGCTGGTAAGATGATGTGAATAGCCACCGACAAAATTTATTATATAAGCACATGCCAATGGTGGGACTTTAAACTAACTAACTTCAAATCTTCCATAAACACGACTCTTAATATTTAAATAGTAACCCTATGGCACCTTCACACTACTTAAACAACGAAAAAGAAACTTTTTTTAACAAAAGGCATGACAAGTTTGTTATTGTGATTGCCTTATTATCTAAATCATATAACACTTGAGGGTCAATGTTTTGCTTATGGCATTGCATAACAAAGTCAATATGTCATAAGATCTCTAACCGAAGCTAGTAAGATGGCGCGAAGAGCCACTGACCAAAGTTATTATATAAGCACATGAAAATCGTGGGACTTTAAACCAATTGACTTCAAATCTTGCATAGACACAAGACTCTTAATATTTGAATAGTAACCTTGTGGAACTTTTACACTACTTAAACACTGAAAACAACTTCTTCTTCTTTTTACAAAAAGCATGACAACTTGGCCGCAAATATGTGCATCTTTCAAATAATTGTCGATGTAACTTAGGACGGATGCCCATGCCAACCAAATTTGGTTGTTTTTTAACTTTATCTTTTCTCTTTCCTTTTATGTTTAGCAAAGTACAAATTACACTATTACAAACATTTTTTTCAACATGCATCACATGTATATAATGTCTTACATCAATTTTGCATCAATGTGAAAGATTATAGAATGTTGATAGTTTTTTCCAAATGTTCTTCTTAGTGTTCTTTGTTTGATGCTTTTCAAACACAGTGTTAATGTTTTTCACCTAGTCATATACTTTTTCACCATTGTGGGGTCTTGACGCAACTTCATCCTCCTACCTTTCATTAAATGCTTTCTTCATTTTGCATAAGGATGGTTACAAGGAAGTAACTTTCAATGCTTAGTATAAACGGATTTTTACCCATGCTTCAATTGAGTATAACTCGTGTTTTCTATACATGTGTGACATGAAAAATGACCTTTTACACTATAACCACTCAAGTTACCATATATTGGGAAATCATTTATTCTTTATTGGAAAAATAGTAATTCCATTCTGGGTATTGTAGGAAGGTTCCACAAAACCTTAGCTAGGAGCCATATGTTTCTTCATCAACATTATTTTCATCAACTTTCTTTTTAAATCATGATAACCTACACGTTGAACACAACTTTAATGTAGCAAACTCAACTATGTATAATACACAATCATAGTGGCCACTTCTATGTTAGTGTCTTATTGTATGATTTTACAAGAATCCTAGAATGACAAGGATTCAAGACCTTGTTTTAGATTCTATAATGATTGTAGCTTGGGTAGACCAAAGATATTTTCTTCAAGACCTTGATTTTATAAGTATGGTTTTAGTCCTCGAACCTTGACCAAAAATTGAAATTCGTCCTTATCTAAAATTTTAATACATTTTGGTCCCTAAACTTTAAAAGTGAATGAATACAATCCTTTTAACCTAATTACGTTAACATTTTTTTTTTGTCGAACATGTTTCATGTTAGTATTGGAGTTCTTTATGCCTATGAGTAATAGGTTAATTGGTTCTCTCAATACTTGTAATTCTTGAAACTCTATTGATTTAGTGGAATCATTCTAAGCTCGATTTGTTCAGAAGAATACTGGATGTAGATTCATCTTGAATCGAACTAGTATAAAAATTATTGTCTTCTTTTGTGTCTTTCATCCTTTCTAATATTCCTAATTGTTTAAATTAATCATTAATGCAACATTGTTAAATTGATTGAAGTGTTCTCAAATATTAACAAATAGTTTAAGAATCTTTTAAAACTTTGAAAATCTTAAAATACCAATTCATCCCCCTCTTGGTTGACATATATTAGACTTATTTGGATTAACAGAATAATATTTCACAATATTGCAACAATTATAGAAATTGAACTTCAGCAATAGAGAAGAAGTTCAATAACAATTACAACATATAATTACAATATTACAACACTTAAAAAATATAACTTCTCTAAAAAATAGAAAACATAACTTCCAATTAACCAACTTCCTATAAGTCAGCATTTAACTCCTCCTAACTGCATCTTAAAACTAAAATAATACTTTAAAAAGTGAAACAAATAAAAAACAGAGAACACACGTGGAGTCATAAAGCAAACTTCTAACACTTTCTCTTCTCTTACCTTTGTTTTCTTTTTTTATATTGTAAATCTTTCCTCTTACATTTGCTTGTCTTTTCTAAACGTTTTCTTTTTCATTAATTTCTTTTTGTCCCATTACCATTAGTCAATGAGTTAGGAAATATAATATTCAAAATAAAGTGTCTTATAGATGTTACTAAAATGAAAGAGTTTATATATCATTTTGTTGTTCATACAAAGAGTGCATCAATTATTAGTAAAGTTGAATTGCAATTCAACAAACATTCAGTAAGCCATAAAATCGTAAGATCTTAAGATTTTACAAGTTAGATGCATAATCGTGATATAGTAATATTGATAGATCGTCGATCAAAATTCTAAAATCGTGTAAATCATTATTTTTTCTACGAACCACTTTTTAACCATCTTAGGTGAATGTGTTCTATTTAAAAAAAACCTAAACCTAATTGAAATGTAATACAATAAAAGATATATAATTAAAGTTCAACCTTTTTTTGTGTGTTTGACCTAATTAAATTTAGTACAATTGAAAATTTACCTCATTAGTATTATAAGTTGCAACATTACTCAATGTTCACTTTCTTTAATAAATATATTATAATATAAAATCAATAATAGGGAAGTTACCTTCTTATCCATGTTTAATTTGTTGACAAGTTTCTTAATGGTTAGTTTTTTAGTAATTTGATATTTTTATTTACTTTTTCTTTTTTTGTAGTCACATGCGACTTCTTTACTGTTATAAACCACTCTTAAACTTTATTGATGTGAATAGATGACAACGCTATCGTGAAGCGATTAAATTAACACTACTTAACTCTAACAACTTCAGTGTTGACAAGTTAGTAGTGAACCAACTAGATAGGGTTAAGCTAACCCTGAGTCATATCCCAACAAATACATAATTGATTTTCAATATTTGAGTCATATAAAAATCTAACCTAATACAATTAAAACTATATGATGATATGCAAAAATATAGAAAAAAATTTGTGAATAAATGAAACAGCAAATTAATAAAAGATTTTGAAACAATTATAGTAAAACAAGTCAATTCCATTGCTTTCATTATAAATTCTTCATCAGTTATCTGCAGATTATTGTTCAGTTAACTGTTATTTTTTACTTCAAATTAATTAAATTAAATTCTTAATTAATTTGTTTGTGTTTTCACTATTAACCAAAGTAATTTCTCAATCAAAAGCAAGAACTTTGTAGATTAATCATAGTAAATTTAAATAAAGTACATTTTCAATTAAATATTACTTTGCCTAATCATATCCATTATTTTAACTCTGAACTTAAGCAAAAGGCTAATTAACCAAAGTACATTCTTGATTAATTCTAGTGAAATTTTTCACCTCTAATCAAAGTACATTCTCAATCATTGCCAAAAACTTATTCAATCATATTCAAGTTTCTAAATTTAATCAAAGCAGATTCTCAATTAAAATTAAAAACCTTAAGCTCATGTGATCAACATGCATATAGATCAAAACATCTCACTAATTAGCTATGATGTAAAAACCATTACTTTTTACGTGATTCATAGATAAAATACATAAATGAACGAAAATCAAAACAATAATCAAAAACAAAAATAAAAACTAGTTAGAAACAAAAACAAAAACATCACTCACTAATTATCCTTAACAATGCTTTTAACTGCTAAACCTTTGCACTAAAAAAAAAACTACTAACACATTTGGTCTAATGAAAATATCATAAATACACAACTAAAAAACTCTAATTTGTTACACCAATTAGTCACACACATCAACGTAACATCAATGAAAATATTTTCTAAGGTTTTGCATAGGAATATAGCTCATCTTCTTTATTTTTAAGTTCAATTTTTGAATGACTCCCTTCAAAGAAATTCATTCAAGCATTTTTATTTCGTTTACCACAAAAAAATTACTACGATCTTTTGTAATTGCTTTCAAATTCATATGTACAAGGGGATGTAGCTCAAATGGTAGAGCGCTTGCTTCGCATGCGAGAGGCACAGGGTTCGATCCCCTGCATCTCCATTTCTATTTTGGTTTTTGTTTGACATATATCTCCCAAGAACATGATTATTCGTGTTTTGCTGAACTCCGAATCACCACAAATGACGAAAAGTCCACATGCAAGGACTTCGATGCTCAAGTTAGTACAAGATTTAGAATGAGTGTATGAGTAAAAATAATTATGAGATTGGGTCTATTGCTTGTGATAACATGTATTTATAGCCTCTTTATGCCTATGAGTAATACGTTAATCAGTTCTCTCACTATTAACGGATTATGTTTGTATCACATATAATATCATATATCTCATAAACTATAGCAACATATGATGGGATCTAGTTTATTAGTGGACATAAGGTGAAAATGGACAAAGACAAGAGTGTAGAAATACATTTTGTGTGGCCCATTTGGAACGTGGGGAGTGTATAAGTAATGTATGGGGTACATTCAGCTCCTGAATTATTTCTTTTCAGAATTTACTGATTTTAGACTTAACTTGTAACTCGAAACATTTTCAATCCCACACTTTTGATGACTCAATTTAACTTCAACTGCATCAACAAACTTTAAAATATCCAAGAATAATTTATGCAACTAAAAATAACTTTTTAAGCCATTTTTATCTCACAAATTCCATAAGCTTAATTATTAAAAATCTCAATTAAATAAATCTTTTAAGGACAAAAAAATTCAATTAAATTCCCAAAATTAAACATTAAATGAGGCAAAAAATATGAACTCATCAGATACGATCCCTGGACCTTGGATTTGGGAAAGGTTATGGCAAGCTTGTTGTAACATAGCCTCTTGGCTAGTGTTGAGTCGCATGTAAGTATCGTACTTACCTTGTCGTCGAATTTTTATAAGTTGATTGTCTGAGACACCCTTTGACTTAAGGCCTATAATTTTGTTCTAATTTCTTCTATGAACATGTGTTGGGTTGCTCATATCCTGAGCTTATCCGTGTTTCCAAATAGATCATTGATGAGAGAAATCAGGAATGGTCTTGGGCGTAGTGCACATATAATGGCATGTATGATTGTTGATGGATGGAGGTTGGGAACCTTGTTGGCCGTATTTGCAAACCGATCCATAAACTATTGGAAGGACTCATCGTCCCTGTGAACGACATATTTAAGACAGATAGTTACAAACATGGCACACAAAATGCTGAATGAATTAATGGATTGAGGTTACACTAGTGCAGAAATTGATTTTTACCTCGCCTTATATGCCTCGGTTGTCCAGGAACCGAAGCATATAATGGCGCGGTGGCATTTTTGCAATTTCAGACAACTTTTATGCCTCGGTTCAGCTTAACCCGAAGCAAAAGAGATGTATATGCTTCGGTTCGCCAAAAACCGGTGCCAAAGGAGGCTCATATGCTTCGGTTACACAGACCCGAAGCCAAAAACCCACTAGTCGTTACCTCTTTGGCCTCGGGTGGGTCTGAATCGGTGCCAAATAGGGCTATATGCCTCGGTTCAATT
>Ga0209389_1002035_pt1 | contig 15042 bp, 10 predicted proteins | sample CowpearedBW_FD_187526 | JGI IMG/M metagenome (GOLD analysis project Ga0209389, IMG submission 187526) | Root nodule microbial communities of legume samples collected from California, USA - Cow pea red BW (SPAdes) (version 2) | ecosystem: Host-associated > Plants > Roots > Nodule | place: USA...
TTTTCTCTTATATATACATATATATATATATATATATATATATATATATATATATATTACCTTTAAGGTTAATCTATGGATTTAATGAGGCTTTATACGATCATTGATTTGATAGGTAAAAATTCACCTGCAGGTTCTAATGTATGTATCAAAAACATATCCCATTGTTCTATATTTGCGGGATGTTGATAAGTTGTTGTATAGATCACAACGGACATATAACCTATTCCAGAAAATGTTGAATAAACTACATGGACGAATTTTGATTCTTGGTTCACGAGTTTTGGATTCTGGAAGTGACTCCAAAGAAGTGGATGAAAGACTTTCTTCCGTCTTCCCATACAACATAGAAATCAGTCCTCCAGAAGATGAATCTTATCATGTCAGCTGGAAGTCTCAATTTGAAGAGAACATGAAGACAATACAGACTCAGGATAATAAGAACCATATTATGGAAGTGCTTGCAGCCAATGATCTTTATTGTGATGACCTGGGTTCCATCTGTGTGGCAGATACAATAGCTTTCAGTAACCATATAGAAGAGATCGTCGTCTCAGCAATTTCTTATCATTTAATGAGTAACATAGATCCTGAATACAGAAATGGCAAACTAGTTATTCCTTGTAGCAGGTCAGAGTAGCAACTTTAATTACATATACTATATAATTTTAATATGCTTACTTCTTGTTTGCGAAACAGTTTGTCCCATGCATTGGGTATATTCCAGGAGGGGAAATTCAGTACAAGAGATACATTAAAATTAGAAGCCCAGGCAGTTACGACTGAGGTTTGCTCTGCATGGCATGAATGTGCATTAAATTGTGAATAATGCCTAACAAGTACTAATATAGACATATTTTTTTCTCTCTTTCTGTGTCATTTGCATAAAGCCGAGAGAAGAAGCTGCTGTGAAGCCAGAAACAGCGTCAGAAAAACCTGCTCCTGAAATAAAGGCTGAAGCAGATACATCAATTTCAGTGGGAAAAACTGACGGTGAAAATGCATTTCCTGCATCAAAAGTTGTAAGCCTCCTCCTTTATTTTAATAAAAAATACAGTTGTTACAAATCACGTCCACAAAAAAGTAGTTCATACAAGCATAGCAACCTCTCCCTCTATAACATAATTCCAAATGTTAAAATGGAGCGCTAGAGTAGGTAGTAATTGCAGTTAGGTTATGAATCCTTTCTATTCTGTTGCGTTGACTCTCCGTTTTTATTGTTTCTGTAAATTATATAATTTTAAAGGAAAATTATCATTTGACACCCACCTTCAATTTTAAACCTCCATTGATATATTCACATGCAGGAAGTTCCCCCCGACAATGAGTTTGAGAAGCGAATAAGGCCTGAGGTAATACCAGCAAGCGAAATTGGTGTAAAATTCTCTGATGTTGGTGCCTTAGATGAGACCAAAGAATCGCTTCAAGAACTAGTTATGCTTCCTCTTCGAAGGCCAGACCTTTTCCGCGGAGGCCTTCTAAAGCCTTGTAAAGGAATATTGCTTTTTGGACCTCCTGGCACAGGGAAGACAATGCTGGCAAAGGCCATTGCAAACGAAGCTGGAGCAAGTTTCATTAATGTATCCATGTCTACCGTCACCTCTAAATGGTTTGGTGAAGACGAGAAGAATGTTAGAGCTTTGTTCACTCTAGCAGCCAAGGTCTCCCCAACTATTATATTTGTTGATGAGGTTGATAGTATGCTGGGGCAACGTACCAGAGTTGGAGAGCATGAAGCCATGCGTAAAATAAAGAATGAGTTTATGACACTTTGGGATGGACTAATGACAAATCCATCGGAGCGTATCCTTGTTCTTGCTGCGACCAATAGGCCGTTTGACCTGGATGAAGCAATAATTAGGAGATTTGAAAGGAGGTATGTCTACTAGTTCTTGACTTGCTTTTTGTTCTGGGCACGGATGGCATATATATGTTGGTGACAATCTGAATACTCTGAAATTCAGTAATACTTTATCATTTGTAATTACTGTAACGCTCATCTTTTGTTAACAGAATAATGGTGGGGATGCCAAGCGCGGAGAACAGGGAAAAAATTTTGACGACTCTTTTGCGAAAAGAAAAGGTGGACAAGAAATTTGATTTTAAGGAACTCGCAACTATGACAGAAGGATACAGCGGAAGTGATCTCAAGGTTTATGCAATTTTCTAACTATTTCACTATATATGTGACTATCGTGCTACAACCTGAAAATGCTTTTACTATTTTTAGCTTTTGATGCTCAAAGGTGCCTAACACATTTTTCACTCTCACTAATTGTTAAATGTAGAACTTGTGTACAACTGCTGCTTACAGACCTGTTAGAGAGTTAATTCAGCAAGAGAGAATAAAAATGCTGGTAACTAGGCAATATCTTTGAAAGGCCTACGCAAAATCCTGCCCTTATATGATTATCATGCCGATTTCACATTTGTTTCCTGCAGGAGAAAAGGCAGAAAGGTGTTGAAGAACAGAATAACAATGCGGGAAATACCCAAGATGGTGTGGAAGCAAAAGAGGAAGTTAAACAGGAAAGAGTAATTTCCCTTAGACCTTTGAACATGCAAGACTTCAAAGAGGCTAGGAGTCAGGTAAGACTCTCACCATATAGGATTCTTTTGCTTATTCAATCTATTTTAACATCATATACCTTGAATTTCGTTGTCACATATGCCTGGCTTCGTTGCTTATTTGAATGAATGTAGCGACAAGATAAGATTGCTTTATTTGACCATCATCTTGGAACACAGGTTTCCGCAAGCTACGCAGCTGAGGGGGCAGGAATGAGTGAGTTAAAGCAGTGGAATGAAATGTACGGGGAAGGAGGTTCAAGGAAGAAAGAGCAATTATCTTACTTCCTGTGAAAGTTTTGAGGGAAGAAACAAATCGTAGTTGCATCCCTTCTTCTAGTTGGTCTCGTAAGTCTCTTGTTCTATGAACTCAAGTATGGGGAGAACAACTTTTATGAAGGGGATATATATAATGATAACACTCCACTTGTGTATAATTTTCAGTAGTATCTAGTCTCTTCATTTATAACTGCAAAAGTATTGCCCATGTTTTAGTAATTTTCCCGCGTGATGTGAATATTGATGTAGTTGATAGGGAAGCTCATGTTAGGTCCATAGCATGGTGCTCTCACATTTTGTTGTGGGTCAATGAAAGAAATGAGGCATTGTTTAGTGTCATTATTATCACAACGATGGTTGAAGTTGCTTTTATGTATAATAGATAAAAAAACAGGTCAGTTACTCAATATTATAGTTCGTTGATAGTGAATTTCAATGAGATTTGCTATTAATTTGAACACTGTATTGTTTTCTATTCAAAGTCTCGCTGTGATATTCTTCACCTTTTGATTTTAAACAAATGTTTGGGAACTTAGATCGAAATTTTGTTATCAGACATTTGAATAACATTAGTACGAGGACTCGTGATATTGAACGATAAATATATAATAGTATTTAGCGTACATCTCCAGACAATAGCGAAGATTGAGGAAAAGAAAAGAAAAAAAGTATGATGAGGCCGAAAACTTTATATACGAAATAAACTTAGTGGACAAAAAAGATGCCAAATTAAAGATTGTGATTACCGTCATCATTATCTTATGAGTTGAGCATGAAAGTCTACGAAATAGGAGTTGGGTTATAGAAAGAAAAGCTATACGTATAAGTCTACAACTAATTTTATCGTCATGTTACTTTATATATTAATTTTTTAAGGGTTAAATATGTTTTTGGTCCCTTATCTTTCATTGAATTTTGGAATTAGTCCATTTCAAAATTTTGGACCAATTTAGTCCTTTATCTCTCGAAATATGTGGATTTAGTCCTTTTAATCATATTTTATTAAGTTTATTTGACATTTCAAGCACGTTTCATAATAGTATTTGACTTAACATTAAAATAACAATGTGTAAAACAGTATAAACAACATGAATACAATCTTGAAAAGCGTACGAAACATCAAATAAACCTAATAAAATTTGATTAAAAGGACTAAATCCATGTATTTCGAAAGATGAAGGACTAAATTAGTCTAAAGTTTCGAAATGGACTAATTCCAAAATTCAATGAAAGTTAAGGGACCAAAAACATATTTAACCCATTTTTTAATAGTACACACACTCACCTCTCCTCAGATGTTTCTGTTAATAAAATCTCAAATCTTCATATGTCATTTTATAAGAAAGACTTACTCATTTTTTTTGTTAGATCATGTTAAGAGTGTCGAAGTGAGTCAATCAAATTCATACAAATCGAGCTAAAAATGTTGGACAAAAGATTTTATAATCTGGTCTGATCTACAATTAGGAGTGTCGAAGTGAGTCAATTAAGTTCATACAAATCGAGCTAAAAATGTTGGACAAAAAATTTTATAATCTGGTCTGATCTACCACGAGTTGGTGGGTTAGTATATTGACTCAGTTATGAATATTTTTTTTGCAATTTATTTTATATATTTATTACATTATAATGAAATTGAATTGATTCGAGTTATTTTTTTAATGGTAGAATCAAAGTGTTCACCTACTTCTCGAAATATTACTATAAAGATATTAGTTAAAGATTAAAGTATCAACATGTATAATTTGACAAATAAATAAATTAAACATTCAAACTATTTAAATATTATTGAGTAATATTCTAGTATTTAAAAATATCATATTATGATCATATTATGAACCTATATAATTAGAAATAGTAAATAATTATAATAAAAAAATTAAAATTTAAAAAAAAATAAGTGTTATTGTTGGTGGGTTGAAGGTCAACCTACTTTCAACTCAACTCAAACCGGTTTAACCGGTTTAAGATGAGTTAAGTGAGTCGGGTTCAATTTAACCCACTTTTAAAAAGAATGAAATTATTAAAGAGTAATAAATCCTAAATTAACATAGCAATAGCAAAATGGGGAATTGTACCTAGTAATTGAAAAAGTAGATGAAAGATTAGTACTTGATCTTCTAAATGTAGAGCACCCGGACTCAATGAAGAATTCGTCTGTCAGCAAGTGCATGAGAGACAATATTGTTCTCTTTTTTTGGTAGATTATTTTAAAACATATCTAGCAAATATGTTTTACGTTGTCTCCTACAACGAACAACTAATGAATATTAGTTTTATATTCTTATCCAGAGAGACTAATGACATCTCAACATATTAAATATTCAAGTTCATCACAAACAGTTCACTAAACGATCGAACCCACCGTTAATCATAAACTCAAAATTACGTATTATCCATAAAATTAATATTCATATATTATATAATTGATACTATCAAATTATATAATTTATTAATTAATAATTTTTCTTTTACCTATAATTAAAAAAGAAAGAAAAGACACTTTTAACAAATTATAATGCGACTTCGATCCTAAATACAAAAACGCTCTTAAAATCTGGTTTGTCCCTAAATAGCGATTTCAACGTCAACATCTTCCTAACATTCATAATTTCTATGCTCACAATTCAACTTACTAATACAAAAAGATTAATGCAATCCCGATAATGAAACAGATCCCCATGCAATGACTCTAATTAATAATTGCTAATTATTCCAGCCAGCCTCAACTTGCATTCAACTTTTTCTTACTTTTGGTATTATACCACTTTCTCGGATTAATATCATAGCCATGCCAAACAAGAGACAAAGAACAAAATAATGTACGTAATAAATAGGAATGACAATTTGTTTACTCCTCGTCTCCATTAAAAGAATTTGCTTATTCCTGTTTAAACTAATTTACTATTTGTTCGGTTTAAAAGGATTAAATATTTATATTTAGAACTCACGTATATTTATTAAAAGTATTATTTAATATTCATTGTAGATTTCACAAAAATATTTGCAGGTACTGTTATTTTTTTTCTTTTTGCAATCCCTAAAAGTAATTTATAGGTGGTAGCGAATTGGTCTAGCAGAGTAATAATGAAAATTCTAAAACTAAATCATTCAGTATATTTGTTTCTTTTCTACTTATCCTATCATTTATATGTGTTTTCTATTAATCATTTTTTGTATTTTCTTCCTTAAATAAATTTAATAAATTGAGTTAAAATAATTAAATTTTAACATTTTTTAAGGTGAAAGAGTAAATTAGATTAAAATTTTAAATAAAAACTAATTCTAATTTTTACTGAAAACTAAATAATGAAAAACATATTTAACTCGTAATTTTAAAATAAAACATGAGATAATACAGGAATGAAAGCTAAAATCACATGAAAGTTGGTTGGGTGAGCCCATTTGATGATTTGCATTAAGTGGTTTAAATTAAAGATTAGATGGGTTTGGTTCAAAAACCAGAACCATCCAATCAATCCTTTTCTTGTTGTGGGCCATCATCTATGCATTTTTAACTTCTTTCCACTTTTTTTGCGTTGAATTAGGAATCAAATGTCAAATGCATCCATTAATTATCATCTCCCTCTCGCCCCAATTCTTTTTAATAACTCCTCATAAATGAAAAAAACATGTTTCATTTATCGCATAAAAACACTCAAGATCCATAAAACATGATAAATAAATATAAATATATATATATATATATATATATATATATATATAATTTAAGAAAATATAATAAAAATGCGGACACATTAACTAATTATATATAATATGGTTTCTTTCCGGGTTTATTTTCTAAGAAAATTGGCTATTATTCTTATTATAGTAAATAATTAAAGTAATCATTTTGAACATTCATTTTAGGGTAAGCATGCACTCAATTGAGTCCAGATTTTTATTACTCTTACTTTATGGAGAATTTTGATCGGAACATTTCGAATGAATACAATAAAATCAGATAAAATAAACTATATAATATATTAAAATTATTTATATATAGTTAAAATGTAAGCTAAAATAAACATAAAACTTATGTTAATCCATATCTAACAAATAAATATTTTAAGAAAAAAGTATTATAAGTACAATTGAATTTTACAAAAAACACTTTTATTAAGTAGTTCTTTATTGTGTTGCGATGGTGTAGAACACCACTCAACCTCGTTTTAAAAATATACATGGCTATTATTTTTAAATTTAAAACACTTAAGTAAATAAGATTAAGTTCACAAAAATAAGAATACTACATATTTTAGATAAATAAGATTAATAAACATACTATACGTGTTAAATGGCAGATATTTATTAGCATGTTACCAAATTTTAGAAAAAGACTAACTCCACGTCACATTTTACATGGCTAGATGTCAAACTATGCTCATGTAAAACAAAAAGGATAAAGAAGGAACATAAACTTTAATACTATATTCCTAGTCTCATAAATTGATAATTAAAAAAAAATAGAAAAAAAATCTAGGAGTTGGGCTTTGTTCCCCACACCCTTGAGTGAGCGAGGCACGTGAGTTATGAATCTGTTTTTCATATTATGGGAGGCCCACCTTTAATCCAATTTTAAAATTCACTTTCTTCATTCTACACCCACTTTTATTTTTCATAAATAACATTCACACCCATCGCCATAAATAATATTCACACGGACCTTCAACCCACCGGAGCCTACAAATTCAAATATTACTATATGACATTAACTACTTACGACTAATAATCATAATAATATGTGAATAGTAACAAATTAAATAAATTAATATTACAGTAAGAATGTGTTATATTTAAGTAATATTCGTTTCCAACGTTTTTTTTTTAATTTTGGCTTGATTAAAATTAATTGGATAAGAAAAATAGGTTTCCCACATGCAACCGTTTGCATTGACTTTTGTTGGCTATCTCAGGACTAGTTAATTTTTTATTATCATTGATAAGCTATGTGAGAAAATTCTGTTTTTTTCATTTTTGGGAAGGCAGAAGTTAAGTATTTGACATTTTTTTTTTGTCGAAAAGGTTAAACAAAAATGGCAGTGGTGAAAAGCACAGAAAGACAATGTTTTGAGGGAAAAGGCAGAATCGTACAGTACAATCCGAGTCGAATCCGGACCCTCATTGTGAGGCATGTTCATGGGTCACCGTTCACCACCCTATTCATCAATCAAATAGAGAAAAAAAAGTCATTAATATTTTTCATGAAAATAATAAAATGAAACTTCTTCACATAAGAAATTAAATCTGTAATTATATATAAATGGTTACTTTGAATTGAATTTGAAAATAGTGTTAAAATTAGTAGTAAATAGTGATACTTTACTGCAGAAGCATTTTGATTTGATGATAGCATAGGCTAGGTAAGATACTTACTAAGTTTGTACTACTACACTACAAAATTAAATAATGGATAATGAATTTAATGCTATAAAATGCAGCCCCACTCACATTCTAAATTCACAGACACCGTTTTTACTTCACAAATTTACTCTTATTTTTATCTGACTCCTCACATGACAATCCTGCATCATACACCAACCAAAGGAATCTCACATATTTAATAAATAAATCAAACCCTCTCTCTCTCTTTCTCTCTCTGTTAACTCTCTCCCTCACTATTCCAATATCGCAAACTCCATTAAGAAAAAAGAAAACACTCTTTTTCTTTTCTCTACCCTTCTCGCTCTGTCTCTCTGTGTGCCCACTTGGGTATACTGGCTCTCCCAACCATGGAAGCTTTCACCTTGCTCAAATACTGGAGAGGCGGTGGCGCTCTCGGACTTCCACCTTCCTCCGACACTCCCTCTTCACGCGCCGCCTCCACCACCACTATCCTCACCGCCGTCGAAAACGAAAATGCAACCGACAGCGACGAAGACAACGACAACAACGACGATGGCCCCTTCTTCGACTTAGAGTTTACCGTTCCTGATGAAGACGCTAACGAAAATCCAAACGGTAACGACACCCGAGAAGACGAGGAAGACGAAGAAGAAGATATTAACATCGAGGAATCAGACGGCGAGAGAGAGTTTAAGTTCACTCTGTCGCCTTCGAGCAACGATCGTAGTGATCCCAACCTTTCGCTGTCTCCGTCGGAGGATCTGTTCTTCAAGGGAAAGCTGCTCCACGTGGACCCTTCCTCCTTCTCCTCCGAACCTAACTCCAAGCCTCAGTTCACCGCCTCCCTGCTAAAATCCGCCACCAAATTCCGCGTCTTCATGCTGGGCCTCAAAAAGCCCAAGCCCACTGACAAAGACAAGGACTCCAACACCAATACCAACACCACAACCACCACCAACAACAACAACGTTTCCGATTCCGCAAATCCAGAGGCCCACAAAGACAAGAAGCACTTCACCGTCAAATTCAAAGTGGAAGAGGTCCCCATCGTCTCTCTCTTCACCTCCAAAGGAAACAACAAAACCCAAAAACACACTTCCAATTCCAACGAACAACCACCACCGTCCGAAGAGAAGCGTTTCTCCAAAGAAGTCGTGCAAAAGTATTTCAAAATGGTTAAGCCTCTCTACGTCAGAGTCTCCCGCCGCTACGCCGACAAGCTCACCTTAAACTCCGCCGCTAAATCACCTCTTCCAACGCCCCCGGCCGAACCCGAACCTGTTGTCACCGCCGCCGCAGAAAGTAACCTCAAGACAACACAAACCCAAAAACTATCTGCAGGGCTTAGCGTCGTGTGTAAACATTTAGGGAAAAGCCGCTCGGCGTCTTCGGCTGTGGCGGCGGCTCCGCCGCCATTTGTGTCTTCGAAGCGGCGCGATGATTCGCTGTTGCAGCAGCAGGATGGAATTCAGGGTGCCATTTTACACTGCAAGAGATCCTTCAATGCCTCCAGAGCTGGTAATATATCAGTAATAGTAATTCATTTTGTATGTTTTTTTTTTTGCGACATTTAATGAATTAATTATAAGCAATGTTTGTTTGTACTTTGTCGAAACAGAGTGCGAGTCTTCTCAGCTTCCGCGTTCGGTGAGCCATCCATCGCACGAGATATCCATGAATGAAGGCAGTGAGAAGCGGCTTTCGACATGATAAAAGAAATGTTGGTTCCTTTGGAGTGTCACCACCGGCGGTGTCAGTGTAAAAAGGAGAATGTTATTACTTAGATTAGATTAGATTTTACACCACAAGGAAGTGAAAAAAAGAAAAGAAAAGAAAAGGTAAAAGGAGAGTGGTGGGGCTGCATGATTTGTTCAGATGAACGAAGCTCGTCACCCATTAGCTTAGTGACTCTCTTTTTTCTTCCTTGGTAGTGTAAACTGTAAAGCTCTTTCCGATAAAGCGAAAGAAGAAACAGAGCTTTTCCGTGTATGTTTCTCTTGGACGTATCTCTATGTATCTATGTAATGTAGCTTCAGCCAGGCCACATCAAATACCACCCTAAATCTACTCCTCCTCCTCCTGTACAAATTGTTTTGCTTTACTTTGTGGGTACCATTGACTTCGTTCGTTGTTTTCCTTTGTTTTCGCTGATGGCTGAATAATCGATACTTTAAAAGGTGATTCGTGAGTGTGGACACAATTGGGTATTTCTAAACCCGGTGTAGTGGTCAAGGTGCGGGTAGAAAGAACGGGTTCCTCTAATAATTATTGCTGTTGATTTCATAAAGTTTGAAACTTTTAATAATATGAAGCATCATAGTTACTCGAGAGGAGCGAAAATGCGGTCAGAGAAGTGGGAAAGAGAGCGACATGAGCAGTGAAAGTTCGATTTTCTTTTGGGGAAGATAGGAAAAGAGTGTTTGAAGGAGGAAAAGAGAGTGAGGAGGGTGGATATGGAATTTAACACAGCATAATAAGGGCGTGAATGCGAGAAAGAGGCACGTTCTGTGCTGCGTTTGTTTGCATAAAAATAAATAAATAAAACTGGTTTGGGTCTTTGGCTCTGCAATGAATCACGTGTCTGAGGCTTAACCAGCAGGTATCGAAATTGGTGAAGCTGTGTGTGTTTTATTAAATTTGGTGCACCGATTCGTGTGTGTCGGGATATGGTGTCGTATATTCAATTTGTCTCTTTGTGTCACATTTGGAGCCCAAGATAAGATACCCCTAGCAAGGGCTCCCGCCACGTCATCCCCCTCCACCATCCGAGCCCAATGGGCCCTACTTAGCTTCATGATGGTGCTTTCTAGGGCCCGTGATTTGGACCCACTCGAAAACCCAGTTCCTGAAATCTTTCCCACCGCTTGCATACGTCATGATGTTAAACTTTGTCGTCATTTTGGTTTTAGAAGGGGACAAGTTAATAATATAATCCATGAGTGGGTACTTGGTAGAGTTTGAAAATGAGAGGATTGCAAGTATAATTTGGCTTTGACAGTTAAATTGCTTCTGTCTCCCGTTTCTAGGATCCATAACTTCTCCTGATTTAACATCTCTTGTATTTTCCTCTATCTTCCCATCAAATGTTTCCTTATTGTCACCAAAAACGTTTTCCGCTTCCATACACACTCGATCAATCATGGGATTCGTCATATTCGTCCATTAATTCTTAATCAAATAATGGATACCCAAATAATCATATACATTATTTCTGCATTAAATTAACCTGTTTTTCCATAAACTAAACTCCTCATGATTTATTTTGTTTATAATATTCGTAATAGCTCCTTTTACACTCCACGACTTCACGTTTCTGGTAAACATTTAATATATAGAATTTTAATATAATTATTTTTTTCTATATTTGGCAAGTTTTGTTTTTTCTTTCTTACTTTCAGCTTATTTCAAAGAAACTGCCTGTATTAATATTTCAAAACAATCTGCTCCGATGAAGATTTTCTTTATTAACATACTTTTTAAAATAATAATAATAATGCAAAAAGCGCTAACTTTCAAACCGTGTTCATTGCTATGAATTTTTATTATATTTTTACTGGCACAAATTTTTTTAAATATTTCACTAATGATTAAAACAATGATCATTTATTTATTCATTTTTTCTATTTTTAATAAAATATTTATTTTTTAATGATAATTGGTGATTAATAAAAAATCTGGAATGTTTTACGGTAATATCAGCAGTAATTAACATCACATTTATTTTACAGAATAAAAAAATGTAGTTTAAAATGTATTTCACTATATAAAGACAAGAGTATAAAGAACTTATATTTTTTTAAAACAAATGTTCAGGTTTTTTAAATTTCTCAAAATCTGTAAAATTATTTCAAATAATATAATTTAATATTTTATAATTTTACAAAGTTATATATTACAAAATCTTAATCATAAAAAGTTTTTAAGAAATCTTTTAGAAAATTACATTTTAACATATTTTTCTTATGGAAAAAAGTTTTTCAAATCTCAATGGAGTATAAATTTAAATGTGGCGAGATTTTTTTTTTCCTTACTATGAATAGCATTTCATTTTTGTCTTTTGCATATAACATCAGCCATCTAGTTTTATCTCTCGAATCTTTTTGAAAGACAACGAAAATGGTATTTCTTCCTTGGACAGCTGAAATGTGGTATCCAATTATTATACAATAGGTACTACTGGGCCTGTTGGACTTATTGGGCTTCCTCAACTATTCCCTTTACTTACTACGTATTTCCTATTGTGCTTTGCATTCTCACTCTTTTATTAATCTTATAAAGAACTTCTTGAAATTCGTATGTTATAACACTTACACCCTGTTTCGTTATATCAACGTGAAGTTGTTACACGAGTTACATGCATCTTCATGCTTAAAATGTTTCATTTAATTTATTTTTAATTTTTAGTAAAAATTATAATTAATTTATTTTTAAAATTTTAGTTTAATTTAATTTCTCAAATTTAAAGATGGGTGGATTTATTCATCTTAATCAAATTTAGTTAAATTAATTTAACATTTTAAACGTATTTCATGATAGCATTTTGAGTTGTTTACCGTATTTGACACATTTTCATTTCAATATTATCTGAGAAACACATCTGATATATCAAATAAAATTAAAAAAATTGATTAAAATAACTAATTTACATATTTTTAAATATGAGAGGTTAAATTAATCTAAAATTTTAAAAGAGACTAATTTTAATTTTCAGTGAAAGTAACAAATATTAGACTTTATTTCAATCAAGATATGAGTATGATTTTATTCAACACAGCTTTGGAAAAACATGTTCCTCTTTTTTAATTTAGTTACAATGAAATAGACATTAAACTGGAGAGATATATATGTTTGTAATTATGTTTTCAATGAATATTTCACGTATCAGATTCAATCGGAACAAAATTAAGAAAAAAAAAGTACACAAAAATATAAATTTAAGTTGTAAATATTTTAAATATATTAAATATAGCTAACAAAAATGGAAAGACTAAAATCATGAATAAGAAATTAAGAAATTAAGAAAAGATAATACTGCAAATCTAAAAGAAAATGAGAAATTCCCTTTTATACGCGGTTTGCTGAAAGATAACTTTTAAAACTTAAAGACTCTCCTTTATCTTCAACTTTTGTATTCCATTAAAAAATGACAACCTTGCTCCTTGAATTCTTTCATGATTTGGACAGACCCTACAAACTTCATGTGAGCTAAGAAATCGTAAATGACTTTTAGTATTGCGGGTATTGGTTGCTATATTTCGGTTGAATTAATTGCAAGTTTAATAATTGATGGTGGAAACAAAAATATACTCAATAAAGCAATTAGAATCCGTTTATTCATAAACATTTAACTTTTTTTTCCCATAACTCATTGCACTCATTAAAAATTAATGTCTACTTGTGTATCCAATTATCTATATATGTTATTGATTAAAATAATGTACTGGTATAAATAATTTTTTATTATAAATATTGGAATAATATATGAATCATCTCTCATGATAATAAAAAAAATAAACAAAGAAAAATTTATCAGGAAATAATTTTATCTTCAAAAACCAGCAAAAACATAAACATGTAAAAAAAATCATAAGAAAAATCACAGGTAATTTTCCTAGCAAATATTTAGGAATTGTAATCTGAAGGGAAATTTAACACCTGTGAAATCTTCACGTGAATAATTTTGATGAAATCTTCTAATCCATGAAATCCAAAAAATTACAATTTGGAGGTAAGTTTACCATGTGTAAGAAAATGTTCATACAATTAATAGTTAGTAGAAAATCTTGAAGGGAATGCATGAGAAAAAATAGCATAATTGTAGTAATAATAACTACTAAGATAAAGTTATAGAGAAAAATTCAAAAATTAAAAAGTAAAAATGTATTTAGTCTGGAATGATTTAACAATTGTGTAGAAAAAGCGATACAAAGAAAGAATGATAAAATAACCTTAGCATCGGAAGTTTTGGTTGGAAAAAGAGGTGAAGTCGAGGTTGATGGTGCAAGACACTTGAATGGTCTTTCTCTTCTTTAGCAGCTTGAACGTGTGCAGTGTACCACTCAATTTTGCGTAGCTTCTGAGTTTGAGCATGTGTGAGTTGGTAGAATCAGTTAGATCTGGCTTTACCAATTCCTTCGTCCCGAAACTCATGTGAACCTTCAAGTCCATATCTCTGGTTTCCATGGCCTCCACTGTGGCAGCTTTGATTTTGGAAACACCAACACATTCACCGGAATTCTCATACCTCACACTCACGGTGCTCTTCTGGTAATCGAAGGAGACAAATTTAGGGCTGGTGAGGATGACACGAGCGACTATGGTGACATTGAAGGGAGAAGTTGAAGAAACGTTATGATAATTATTAGTACTGTTCATCAACCTTGCTGATTTGAATTCAATTTTGGGATCTTCCATGTGCGACATCAAAAGTGCAAGAATAAGGCAAATGAACATCATCATCACAAAGATTACCAGACTGTACACGAAACATTTGCTGATTTTTCTTTCTCTTTTCCGCGACGAGAACCCTGCAATCAGTTCCTCTGTTGAGATATTTCTTGCATATCTGCTTCCTGGATTTGAGGACGACCTTCCCGTCATTTCTGACATTTTCTTTTCTTCTTTCACAATCTCAAACTTTATATTTCTATGCCAGATTTCGTTTTCGCCAGTGTGGAGAGAAACTTCAAATATAAACTCCTTTTGTGTTGTGGAGAGAGTGGGAGAGACTTTTCACACTAATGCCTTTTTTCATTCTTAAATTTAAATCCTTAATTTCTTTTTTCACACACTCATGATTTTTTATTTATTTACTCCTTTTCTTTTTCTCGTCTTTCTTGGTCTAATAAC
>Ga0209389_1002041_pt1 | contig 15021 bp, 5 predicted proteins | sample CowpearedBW_FD_187526 | JGI IMG/M metagenome (GOLD analysis project Ga0209389, IMG submission 187526) | Root nodule microbial communities of legume samples collected from California, USA - Cow pea red BW (SPAdes) (version 2) | ecosystem: Host-associated > Plants > Roots > Nodule | place: USA...
AATTGTCAATAAAGGTAAAAAAAAAACCTTAAAATAGTAAAAAAAGTTCACGAAACCCAATCAGGACAAAATTTGCAGATCTCGAAAGATGGCACCAAGGCGAGTCTAATGGCAGTGGTCGCCATCAGACGCGCCGCCATGCACATCAGGAATTGGTGATAGAAAGGAGTAGTTAAATAGAGCATGGAGGCGCATCAAAACTCAGATCTTTGTGATTCTTGTAGTGCGGCAATTGCTTGTCCATGTGAGGAGACCTTAGACCCATTGGCCATGTGAGGATGACAAAATATTTATTACTAGAAATGTGATATGTGGCACTCGAGTCCAGAATCCAAAGACCAAGAGAGTTGGAATGAGCTAGGGCAACAAAAGATGTACTAGTGTGTGCAATAGACGTAGTGGAACCAGAGGTCTAACAAACCTCAAACAATTTGAGAAATTCGTTAAAGATAGCAGTTTGCTATGAAGGCTCAAACGAAATAGCATCGGTAGAATAGCCCATAGGTAGAGTTTGAGAATGAAAATAATTGCGATACAGGATAAAAAAACCTTAAAACCGTGAAAAAAGTTCGACTACACCAAGGTGAGTCTGATGGCAGTGGTTGCCACCACACACAACGGGAATTGGCGACGGTAGGGAGTAGTTAACCAGAGCATGGAGGCGCGTCAAAGCTCTGATCTTCGTGATTCTTGTGGTGCAGCAATCGCCTGTCCAGGGGGAGCAAAATCGTGTCACTGATCCAAATTCTAGTGCCGACGACGGTGATGATGACAACGACAATGATGACTGCAGTGGGGTAGGGAGAGCAAATTGGGTGATGGGAGAAACTATGGTTGAAAATAAAAACTAAACGATGCCAAAAAAATTTAACTCAACACATAGGGTTATGCATTTATAAATAGAAAAATATAAAGAGATGGGCCAAGCCCTTTACATCTAACACAAAGAATACTTAGTATTAGCACGGAGTGGCTGCATTTTAAAGAATACTAAGTCTTCGCCAGGAGTGCTTGTGTTCCAAATAATATTGAGTCTAAGCTAGGAGGGGTTCCATACCAAAGAATACTTAGTCTTTGTCAAGAGTGACTCTTTTCCAAAAAATACTCAATTTTAACCAAGAGCAACTACTTCCCAAAGAATACTCAATCTTTGCCAGAGTGGTTGTTTTAGAGAATACTCGGTCTTACCCAAAAGTAGCTACGTTTCAAACAATACCTAGTCCTAGCTAGGTGTGACTACAATCCAAGTAACACTTAATGTTAGACAAGAGTAGTTAGGTCCCAAAGAATATTCACCTTGTATTTTGCAACGGTAGTCTGTGTAGTGGAACTTAATCTAGAACATAACATAGTCCGGTTTTATACATGAAAACATCAAGCTTAAATCTTTCTCCACACCAATCTCCTTACATTACATATTATTAAACAACAACTAGCCAAAGGAGAATTCCTTTTAAAAAGATTTACGAGAACTCTTGAGAGTGCGCCCGTCAAGTTAAATTAGCATTCAGCTGTATTTCATCATACGCTGACATCACGAAAATGTTCAAAAGTTTTTGATACACAATAAAGCATTCCCTTCTTCTGTATTGTACTTGTTTTCACAAAGTGACTTAGAAACACTGGTTTATAATTCCTAGAAAACAAATCTAGAGAGAACAAAGAACCTCTCAATCCCCATTTGAATTGTTAGACAAAACCGTACAGTAGATAACAAACAAGGTTTTATAATTCACTAGATTATTTATTGCTCAAGTTTTTTCAAGTGAAACTCCCAATGTAAGTGATAACCCTGTAGATATAATTTTTAATGGGGTAATTGATACATTAACCACCCACCTAACAACTTTAACAATTCTACACTAAATTGTTCCTGAACAGAAAATAACTGCTAAAAATTACAAAATTTTGATTCTCCCTAAATTAATAGCTAATTTCTACAATATGTGATTCAAAATTAGGTGCAATAATAATTAAAAAAAAAAAATAGAATGCTTCATACTGTCATCAACTCTGTGAACAACAAGAACATCAATGATTGGATATGGGACAATGGAAGGACAAAATAACTATGGACGACAAGATAGTTCATTGACACCTATTGACTTGTTGCATAAGGTAGTTGTTATGAGAAGTAACTGCCGCATGCTAAGTGAACCCTATGTAGGTTAAATTGAACAACAAAAGACATCCATTACCTTCTCTTCTTTACTGATCACTCAAGTTAACTAATAACTACCCTAATGCTCTGTTTAAAGAGGAGAAAAATAGGTTAGATAGAAATAAGTTGGTAGAGTGAAAATAAATGACAAATGAAGTAGAAATTAAAGATGTTTGGTTTAAGAGAAATAGAGAACAGATGAGGATAGGGATGAGTAGAAATAGTGAGAACAAAATGGGTCTCACCATTTTTAAAAATTATTTCTCCTCTTCTCCTATCCCCCACCATGTTCCATCTTTCTCCTTCCAACCAAACAAGGCATAAATGACAATTCAGACTCATCAATTCTTAATGTTGTTTATTTATCTGTTGCAGTAGTAGTCCTGCTTTGTAGACCCATATGACTTGTACAGAATTTTAAAACCCTTATTTTCTGGCTGCTTAGAATTACCATATCAAATTGCACATGTGAAGCAAGTCAGCATGGAACACTACACACTATTACTGAGACATTAGAAAATCATTGATCTATCCATAAAAAGCTATGAATGTGTTCTTCAAAGCTGAACCACATCTGTTGCGCTTTAAATAAACAGCAAAAAGTAACAAAACAAGAATTTAGAAACTAATTTTCATTAGGAAAAAATGATATCTACATAGCAAATTGTGGTAATCTTGCCCCCATACAGGAAAATATTACATAAGGGTTATTCAGTTAAGAGAATCTAATCTACGCTATAAGATATGTGTAATACCTGAGTGCCACTTCCATTGTCACTTCCATCTCGAATGCTCAAGCCTTTGCTTCCATAGTCATTCTCCTCATTGCTGTCACTATTGTTTTCAGAAGCATCGTTACTTCTTGACTTCGTAGATTTTCTGGTGTTGGTTGCACTTTCACTCCCACTGCCACTAGACTGAGGAAGTGTGTTAATTCAAATTGAGGAATGAATTGGTTATTAAAGAATGAATTTAATGTTTAAGTTAATCAATGATAAGGTCCATAGGATAGAATATCATGCACAGAAACTATATGAAATACATTAATTCATTATTGATTCTTTAAGGCATAGATTTCTACATAAAACAAAAGAAATTTCAAATTTGATTGAAAGGAGGTAAACAGTATTTATCTTTTGAAAACTTCTTGGTCGATCCTTATATCAGTTAAGGAGAGGCATTCAACATTGAAGAATGAACTACAAAATTGGATATTTAAGTTTATTAAATATAAGATCAACAAGATAAACGATGTTGTACAAACTAGATGGTTGTCATATAGGTATATTCTAGTCGAGTAATTATTCATACAGGCTAATATATAGTGTGGAAGCAGACCCTAACTAGTGTACTGAAATTAAGATTGATATTTACCATATTTTCAGTCTTATTTTAGAAAGTAATTACGCTGTTAAGTCTATATACTCTAATTGCCTAGCATGGTTGTCCGAGAAAGTGGATTTAAACACAACATAAACCTACAACACCAGGTTGAAAAGAAGGATTTGCATTCACTTATATTATAATTAGATGTGAGATTTCCATCATTTTTATTGAGCTTGACTTGTACCCAAAATTCTAGCATAGGATTATATTACGGGTAACAAATCTTTATTTTCTTCTCTATCTTCTGCAGGTTATTTTTACTTTCGATTACCACGGGCGACGGATATAAGGTCTTATCCCTTGGTACCGTTAATCTTTTTCCTTCTTTGTCCATTGATAATATCCTTTATGTCCTTGAGTCTCCATTTAACTTATTATCCATTAGTCATCTCACCCGTTCCCTTGAATGAGTAATTTCTTTTACCAAAAGATCTTGTTTGTTTGCAAGACTGGAGTTTGGGACAAATGATTGACACCGGATGTGAGTCTCAAGGTCTTTATGATCTACGACCTTGTAAGTAGGATATTAAATGCATTACTAGAAGTTGGTAGAATATTAAATTTATTACTAGAAGCTAAATAGAAGCTAATAGAAGATTCTAGAGACCTCCCTGTAATTATTACTTTAGGGTTAGAGTTCTCTATATATAGAGACTAATGTACTATTTCAAATTATCTAATTGAATAAAATCTTCTTTCTTTCATAATAATTCTTTCCGGTTGGTATCTGAGCTTCCAATCTTGGGAGCCTTGCTTCCACATTTCTTCTTTACCGTCTTAGTTACGGTTCCTTTTAGGGTTGTTTGAAGGGCACCCATTTCCTTAAAATATTGGGATTGCCCAAAGAGCACCTAACTTGTGGTTTTATCCACCCTACTGTCCACTGAAGTTGTTCTCGGACCTTCATTAGACCTTCGTTGAAGTTGTAACCACCTCTAGAGCTTTTTTGTCTAATTGTTCTCGTTTTAAAGTAATCCTATTATTTACTTAAGCATGGCAGTTCCTCAAAGCAATGTTGAGCCTCTAACTTCAGAGATATATGCTCTACGTGTTGAAATTGAACGTTTAGAATCTCTTATGTAGTCTACCAGTAAGTCACCTTCGGGTACTAGCTCTTTAGCTATGACTGGTAAGAATTTCAATTCATCTTTTAATGTTTCTCAAACTTTATGTAAGGACTCTTGGGTTCTCGACTTTGGTGCCACAGACCATATAAGCCCTTATTCATCTCTTTTAACCTCATGTTTCTCTTTCCGAAAACAACATTATAATTGCCAATGGGACTCATACTAATTCCTTGAATTCCTTGAATATTAATTGTGAACTTGACCTTGATGACTTGCTCATTGCCTTGAGAGGAACTCAATCTTGTACCAAGTATCCTATTCTCATTTTATGACTATTAAAAACCTATCTATCCAGCATCAAAGTTTCCTCTCTGCCATTGATGCAATTAGAGTCCCAACTTCAGTTGAAGAAGCATTAAAGGATGAGAATTGGGTTCAAGCCACGAATGAAGAGATGAGTGCCTTAGAAAAGAATCGAACACTACTCTTAGTCTAAATTGATGATATGATTGTTGCAAGAGATGATGAACACGAGAAACAAATCTTGAAAGATCTAGGAAAGTTGAAGTACTTCCATGCAATAGATGTAGCTTACTCTAAGAAAGGTATCTATATCTCTTAAGAAAGTATGTTCATGACCTTCTCAAAGAAACAAGTATGATTGATTGCAATACCACTAGAGCTCCTATAGAACAAAACCATAAAATTAGGAGTGATGAAGGCAGTTCTTCAGTGAATAAAGGCCAATATCAAAGATTTCTTGGGAAGCTCATTTACTTAGGTACACTAGACCAGATATAGACTATGTTGTGAGTGTCGTCAATTAGTTCATGCATGATCAAAAGGAGAAACATTTACAACATGTAAACAAAATCCTTCAATATTTGAAGACAAGTCCAAGAAGGGAATTATTTCTCAAGAGAAATGAAAAATTAAAATGGAAGTGTATATTGATGCAGATTATGTAGGGTCTGCTACAGATAGGAAATCTACCACCGGATATTGCATGTTCTTGGGTGGAAATTTGGAGACTCAGAGAAGTAAGAAACAAAATGTTGTAGCAAGGTCTAGCCCAGAGGCTGAGTTTCGAGCTATGGCACAAGGGATGTGTGAATTGTTATGGTTGAAAATCATTCTAAATGATCTTAAAGTAGCATGTGAAGAACCCATGATCCTTTATTGTGATAATAAATCAGCTATTAGCATTGTTCACAATCCAGTTCAGCATGAAAAGACCAAAAACATAGAGATAGCATATTTGTTTACAAAAGGTCTTGTTACTGAACAAATTCATGATCTCACACACAAGCTGGGAATGATAGATATCCATTCACCAACTTGAGGGGGAGTGTTGTAAGTAGGATATTAAATGCATTACTACAAGTTAGAGAATATTATATGTATTACTAGAAGCTAATAGAAGATTCTAAAGAGCTCCTTGTAATTATTACTTTAGGGTTAGAGTTCTCTATATATAGAGACTAAAGTACTATTTCAAATGATCTAATTGAATAAAAATATTCTTTCTTTCAAATTAATTCTTTCTAGTGACCTTCAGCACATGTTGGCATAGTTATGGATTCTCCATCTCTCCTTTGAACTCAGTTGGGTCATCCTAGTCTTCCCAAATTCCAGCAGCTTGTACCCAGTTTATCCATTTTATCTAATTTGTCATGAGTCATGCCAAATAGGGAAACAAAGACGTAGTTCGTTTTCTTGTAATGTCTTACGACGTGTTTTGTCTCCTTTTGTCTTGGTTCATTATGACAATTTGTGACCTAGCCATGTTAAGTCTAGTTTAGGATTTCAGTATTTTGTTACTCTTATTAATGATTATTCAAGATGTACTTAATTATTTTTAATGAAAAATCATTATGAGTTGTTTTCTATATTTCAATCCTTTTACAACGAAGTTAAAAATCAATTTGGGATTTCTGTTTAAACTTTGTCACTTGTGTGTCAGCCCCATAACTCTTTTTCTGTTTAACCATTCTAAATCAACAGAGACTGCTAACCAAACAACTGTCAAATTCGTGAACCAAAAACATCCCAAACACATCTTGTAGCCAGTTTGTGTAAGTCATGTGCCACCTAGCCAGCTTGATTCATCATGCTGATTGTCGCATTTACTACTTGTTACACATATGCTTCCATTGTACTTGGGCTAAGAGCCATGTGTCAAGAGGTGTCAGTTTAGTTCTTTATTTCTATTGCAACTAATCCTAAAGCAGATCAGATTCAATCCTTAACTCTAGCTAATTCTGAACTCAAGTTATTTAACATAGTTTGTAGTCTTTTATAAAATAGATTTTAAACCCAACTTTGGCATGATATTTTGTTACTACTAATCATAAAGCTTCTTGATCCGACAACGATGGCAACTGTTGTTTTTTATAAAATAAATATTAAACTTAACTCAACTTCATAAAACTTGCTTATAAAGTGAAATTTGTACTCACATATTATAATTTGATAATATCTCTATTCAATGTGGGATCTCCAAGACCCACATGACACCGAGAACTAGACATCTCAAGCGCGAAACAAAACATTTGTGAGTATTTCTATGGCAGTCCAATAGTGGGTAGCTTAATAGATCAACCAAGCCTCACTTTGGTAGACTCCATTACCATCTTAAAAGTAAACATTAAGTCTAACTCAACCTCCCAAAACTTGTTTGTAAAGTAAGGTTTGGACTTAATTATATTTACTTTGATTAAACCATATCTCTAGTCAACATAAAATCTTTATCATAATCCCTTCACCAGAACTAACACAAGGAAAATTCTCCAACTCAAATCATAATTTCTCATCCAATCATTCTAAAACATGTTGAAAAGAAACTTTGGTGGTAGAAACATCAAATCATGGTCTTACAACATTTGTATAACATTTCTCCAAATTGCACCATGTTACTTCCTAGGTAATGATCAAGTTTCGATAAAGTGAATCTGGCAACAAGATGACCAAATTTGTATGTGCCTCCTCTCTTCTATTTGGATTCTCTTTTGTAAGACAATTGCACTCAAGCTAATATAAATTTTTCCTAGCATGAATTTTTCCTACCATGAAGGCCCGACCCATTCTCTCCCAACACCAACCTAATCTCTTATCAACTCCTGGTCCATGGCCTTTGGGGACCCAGCTCAGTTCCATCATTTTGTGGATATAACTATATCACTTGTGTACATGCACCACTTGGTTTACTTCTGAAAAACTAACTTGTCAACTAATTAGGAATATTATACATATCTTTATTTAAATCTTGAATTATTTTGGTTTATTTGGTTTCTATATAGTTCCCTATCTAGATAAGATTTATACACCAGAATGCTCAATTTCAGCTCCTGGTTGGTGTTCTTATTAATTAAGGATCCTTTATTTTTAATAGGCCAAATTATGCTAGTCCTTGAAATTTGAGGTGAATTTGGTTTTCATCTCCTAAATTTACAAAAAGTTCATTTTAGGGTCCAAAAACATACTTTGTTTTCAAATTTGAGGAATTAAAGTGGTTTTGCTAAACTATGAGGAACCCAATTCAAGAATTAAAACCATAATTCTTTTGAAAACATATTATAGTCTCTCAGGTTTATTGCTTAGGGACTAAAAATGCATTTTTTATAATATTTGAGAAACTAGAATGATTCTTTTCACATTTGGACAACCTAAATTGGATTCACTGCAAATTTCAAGAACTAAAAACACAATTAAGCCATTTATATTTTATTTATTAGGATAGTCAATAAATAAATACGATACAACTAATTAAGGACTTCTTCATCTTTATTTTATCAATCAAAACAGATGTTAATAAATCCTATTCATTAGGGATACCTTTGTATGCCTTTTTAAAGGATGGGCTTGGTTTTCAAGAAAACATTCTTGGTTTTTAGGAGACTTGAGAAAAATAAAAAGAGAGAATATATTGTAAAAAGTTTCTACAAACAAGCCTCTCTTAAGTTCTTATATTCATATAGAAATTATAGATTAATCAGAGATGCAATGAAAGAGAGAAAAGAGTAGAAAACAAGTATAATCACCTCTACGACCCTAGGTAGAGATAGGTACAACTCAAAACAACCTTTTAATAAAGGCTTTTTCTAAGCCTATTTTGAGATTATTCTAACACTCTCTTTCAAGTTGAAATATACAAATTTGTTTGGACCAAACTTGGAAAGAATAAATTCAATCCAATGTCCTCTCAGATTTGCAAGAAGATAACTAGATCCGACAAAACCCCAGAAAAAAAATCCTGCACTACATTTTTTGAATAAAATGAGAGTCGATTTCTCTGTGTTTGGTGTTCCCATAGAACACAAGAATGGAAAAAATGTGGAGAGCTACTTCAATATCAACATACATCTTCATTTGTTCTTCTTCAATTGTTCTTGATGGAACTGTTTTACTTATATAAATTTACAAGTGAGAGATGTTACTGTCCTATATTCAAATTCAAATTCAGTAGTTGAACGATCAACTTCATTTTGTTCCATACTTTTCCCAGAAATTTCCTGCACTAAAAATTTGTAACCTATAGTACAGCGTCTATCTACAGGAGATCCTGAACATCACAATACCTACATATTTCGAATTCCAATACCTTCATTAACAAACCTTGTGCTCAAGAAATTTTGGTATCTTTGAATAGGAATGACAACATTCCAATCATCAATACAAGGAGTCTACATGATCTGACTAACACAAACTGCAAAGGACATATCAGGTCTAGTAATAGTAAAATAAATAAGTTTTCCAACAAATATTTTATATCTTTTGTTAAGAAGTAGACTTTAAAACTAACTCTATCCCACAAAACTGACTTGTAAAATGAAGTTTGCATTCACTTATATGTTGTAAATTGGCTCATCTCTAGTTGATGTGAGACTTTCAACACACTTGTCTCATGTCGAGGCATATACATCTCGAGCGTGCAACTAGACATTAATGGGTGGTCCGATAGCGAGTGCAACAATAGACCCAACAACAAACTTCATTAGGATGTACTCTATGTCATAGTTCTGATATGTTAAAAAGTGAACTTTAAGCTTAACGCAATCACACAAAACCGGCTTATAATGTGAGGTTTGCATTCACTTATATACTATAAATTGACCTTATCTCTAGTCAATGTGAGACTTCTGACACACCTGCCTCACCCCGAGGCATTAATTTTTTATTTGGGTCAATAGGACTACTCATTGGTATGCACTCAATCACACCCATCTCTTTTAGCATATCAAAGCCACATTTCCATTAAAATATTACAATGCCTTCCTTTGATTGGGCCACATCAATGCCCAAAATACATTTGATATATCTAAGAACCTTGGTCTAAAAATGATAGCAGAAGTCTTCCTTTAGCTACGACATTCTAGCAATATCATTGTTTGTAATCAATATATCACCAACATACATCATCAAGTAAACACATTTTCCAAGTGAGGTATGACTCATGATATGCCTCAATTACATTTTAGCCTTAAGGTTTGAACAACATGGCTAAATTTTCTAAACCAAGTACGTGACGATTGCTCGAGACCATAAAGAGAGCAATAAAGCTTACAAACGGTTGAATATGTGAAAACTAGGTATAGGGTTCATCTCCCTTGTGTTAAAAATACACATAGGGTAATGTATTAATAATAAAGAAAATATAGGCTAAACCCAAATACAAATAATTATGTAAAATAACATACGACACAATATATCTAACACTCCCTTTCAAGCTTGTGCATATAAATCGTGCGCATTAGGTTTGTTACAAATATAATCAATTCTAGGTTCTCGTAAAGACTTAGTAAAAATGTATGTTAATTGATCACCTGAGTTAACAAACTCAATTTTGATGTCTCCAGATATAATATTTTCTCAAATGAAATGAGAGTCAATCTCAATGCGTTTGGTCCACTCATGAAAGACAAGATATAGCTAATATGAAGAGTAACATGATTGTCACATATAAGTGTCATTTGAGTGACATCTCCAAATTGCAACTCTTTAACCAATTGTTCAAGCCAAATAAGTTCACAAGTGGATAAGGCCATAGCTCTACATTCTTCTTTTGCACTATATCTTGCCACAACACTATGTTTCTTGATCTTCCAAGAGATCAAGTTACCACCAATGGAGACATAATATCCGAAAGTAGATCTTCTATCAGAAGTTGATTTCTGTCGAATCAACATCTGAATAATAAAGAACTTTTGTACTGTTATTGGAATCATATAACAAACCTTTTCCAAGAGATCCTTTGATGTATTTTACTAAACGAATGACTGCATTGCAATGATCTTCATATGGGGAATTGAGGAATTGGCTCATTACACTGATTGCAAAGGAAATGACAGGCTGAGTAAAAGTTAAATAATTCAATTTTTCAACTAATCTTCTATATTGCTCAGGATCAGACAAACTCTCCCCTTGATTTGATAGAAGTTTGGTATCAATATCCATGGGTGTGTCAACAGATTTAGAATTCATTAACCCAGTTTCCTCCAAAATATCCAATGCATACTTATTTTGAGATATAACAATACCATTATTAGATTGTGTTACCTTAATACCCAAGAAATATCTGAGTTTGTCAAGATTTGGACAAGCCATACTCCCCCTGAGAAACAAACCTAAGAGGTTGCTTTATATAGACTTCCTCCTCTAAATCACCATGAAGAAAAACATTTTTAATATCAAATTAATGAAGAGGCAAATGACAATTAGTTGTCATGGCAAAGGAAACATGAACAATAATCATTTTGGCCATCAAATGGAAATCTCAGTGTATCCTCCGACCACTAATATAGGCTTGAGACAATCAACTTAACCATTATGTACAACTTTAATGCATAAACCTACCACTAATATAGGCTTGAGACAATCAACTTAACCATTATGTACAACTTTAATGCATAAACCTAGTGACATCCAACTTTCTTCTTCATGGATGAAAAAGAAACTAACTCACATGTACTATTACTTTCGAGACCCTACATTTCAACAATCATGACTTGTTGCCAATAAAAGACAAAGGATACTAAACAATTTAATAACTTGGTTAATTGACTTGAAGAAATAAAATTGAACAGACATGCATGAACAAAGAGAATCAATTTTAGGTTAAAGAAAGAAGAATCAAGTTTAAATCCATTGACTACAGTTATAGATGAGGGATTTTAGGAAAGGGAAAAGAACAAAGAAGTATTACTTTTGAGAAGTTTGACATTTCACAATTCGACAAAAATGGGATCCGTAGATGATTGTGTTCAGCTTTTGGATTTCAACCTCCAATATTCTTCATCAAAATCTTTTGGTTCAACAATTTCAGATTTTGATCTATTGGTTGTCTTTTTAAGTAGCAATTTTCCTGGATATGACCCATTCTTTTATAGTATGTGCATTGAAGATGCCCACAACCAACACGTCCTCTAATGCCATGAGCCCCCTCTTCCACATGTAGATACCATGGCAAAGGATAAAGTAGATTCTACTTTTAAGAGCTTGAACACAAAGAAGTCATGTTGTTAACCTTTCCATAGTTAAACTAGACCTATTCAAATTTGATCCCTAATATGATCAAAATTTGGATTCATTGCACAAAGGGTCATGATTGTACGTAATTTGTCCATCTAAATTTCTTCTAGGGTATCAATTGCAAAGAACATCATCATTCTTCAACAACAAATTGACCTTTAGCAGTAAAAGACATCATTCATGACCTGTTTGTTTAAAAGATGTCAATTTGTGAACAAAATCAGAGTTGTTGAATGTCATTAACAAAAATACGTTGGGCCTTCTACCAAAAGGTTGTGCATAGTTTGAAAGTTTTAAGGGTTTCCACTATATTGGGCTCCAGAAATTGCCGCAATAGGGCGTAGAGTTTAAAGTCCAACTTTTGCCATTGTACTATATTTTCTTACTAGATCTCACTAACATCCTTTTCCAAGATATCATGAAACTCTTGACATAGAAACCAAAGTTCAACAGATTTTGTTCAAGACAAATGATTTTTTCCATTATGCTTTTCTAACGTAAAGGTGGGAGAACTTGAAAAATAGTATGTTGGCCATAAGCCATTTCTAACTAGAAAATAGGGGTAAAACGAGAGCTCTACAAAGAGAAAAGGGGAGCCAAACAACCAATCAACAAGGAAGGGACAAATAGAATAGGATTGCAGGGGAAGACGAACCCAAATGGGATGACACATGGGAAACGCAAATGTGCAGAGTTGAACTTCACAAGGAAAGATGCTCCAAATCTGGTGGTTGCAAGAGAAAACTATTATGGTGGATGACAACATGCCAATGAGCAAAGGCTGGACAACGTTTTCTTCCCTGGGCAAGACAAGGACAACAATAGTGGGATTAACCCACTCTAATACAAACTTCAGAGAATAAAAATAGAAGATATACTTTAGAGAGCTTGTACGAGACTCTCATGCTTATATAGAAACTTTAGATTAAATTAAGATTCAATGAAAAGGAGAAAAGAGTAGAAAACAAGTAAAGATACTTCTAGAACCCTAAGTACTAATAGATACAACTCAAAACAACTTTTTTCCATAAAACCTATTTTAAGCATATTCTGCGAACAAAAGCTTTGTCATGGACAAATTTACTTCCCACCATAGGTTACTAGAATTTTCTTATGTTTAGGCTCTTAAGTTGATATTCCACATAGGTTCATAAAAGACTTGGCCAGTTCATTCAATACAAGTCCATGGTGGAGCTCTAATTTGGCACCATAGTTAAAGCTATCAAATCTAAATGAGTGGTGAATTTCCTATATTTTAGAAGTTCTAGGCAAATGCTTGGATTATACATAGCCTTGCCTATCCACACATGCGCCATTGGATGAGTCTCATTTGGCAAAAGCACAGGCACATTGTTGAAATTGCCTCGATACCTTTGGCTCATGCCAACATCCCATTTTAGTTTTGGGATAACACTTTCATCTCATTTCCCTATCTTATCAAGAGGCTTTCATCCCTTATACTTGACAACAAATCATGCCACTCTTCATTATTGAGGAAATCTAACTACAAAAGGCTGGAGGCCATTGGTATGCTTCCAACCCAATTTTGTGCCCTTATTTTTCAAACCAAACTAACATACAAAACTCAAAATGCGTTCTTTTAGGGTACGTCATATCTTATGAAGGCAACAGGTGTTTAACAAATGATGGGTACACATTTTTATATTTGTAAAGATTAAATTTCAGTACACAAGAAGTATGAATAATGTATAGCCAGTAGTTCGTGATCTTTTATTCCTACATTGTAACCTTAATTACATTTACATCACAAGCTTATCAAAGTATAGCATATTTATTTGGTTATAGACACATTCAATAATTCTACATGGCATAGTGATTAGGATTATTGTCGCAAGCATTCATCCCGATGAATGTGCTATTCATGGGTGAACAACATTCATCCATACTATCTCCTCTCTTCGCCCAACGCCATGCCCTTAATCTTTATCTTGACCACACAATCAATGTTGCCCCACATAGATGATATATATGTCGATTGACCAATCTTCATCTACCATCAAACAAACAATCATGTTCTTCTTCTCACTAGCACATGGAACTTGTACCAAATTGGTGCATGAGCATTTCCTTTTGCAAACCCACCCATCGATGACCCTCTTGCCAACCCACTCTTCCTTCCACCACCCTCCAAAAGCACTTCTCCCCTCATTTTGCATGGTCTACATGAACTCCTCTAACTCTAATGTGACATTTACCCATATCTTGTCAATTCTATTGAAAAGATTGCTTGTAATAAAATGTTGTGTACACACGAGTATTCTTATTTATAATGAAACATAAAGTAATAAGGAACAAATTAATAATTAATAATGAGAAATATATGCTAAGGTATTTCCCTCTTTTGATGCATTTAAATCTTATAATAATTCCCTATTTAATGAAATTAAATCACATCTTTAACACCCTCTCCTCAAGCAAGAACATACGAATCATGAGTCAAGTTAGTTATAGAAGTCATAAACATGAGACCCCTTGAGAAACTTAGTGTACATGTTAGTTAATTGGTTGCAAGAGCTAACAAAGTCAATAATGACAACTACACACATCAGTATGGTTCAAGTGTGTGAAGATGACATGGAGGAGTTGTTAGCACATGGTGACAACTGTTTGTGAGTTAGACATCATAGTGGTTGTCCGATAAGGGCCTATCATCATAGGGTTGCTTTGAAGCTTAGAGGTCGCAAGGCTGCCAAAGAGGAAAAATTGCTCAAAGGACGTCGTGGCAGCTTTTAGAGAACCAAAAAATGTTTGGGTAGCTTCGCAACTACCGGAAAGAAAAAAAAATGTTTAAAGGACACAATAACAACTAGATAGTGATTGGTGGAAGGGTGAGAAAGAATAGGATTATGATTGAAATAT
>Ga0209389_1002045_pt1 | contig 15015 bp, 8 predicted proteins | sample CowpearedBW_FD_187526 | JGI IMG/M metagenome (GOLD analysis project Ga0209389, IMG submission 187526) | Root nodule microbial communities of legume samples collected from California, USA - Cow pea red BW (SPAdes) (version 2) | ecosystem: Host-associated > Plants > Roots > Nodule | place: USA...
TTTTTTTTTTTGTCAATTTTTTTCTCCCTCGGTTTATCTCTTATTTTTCCCTTTTAACATCAGATATTGCACGCATTTTCTCTTTATGTTTTCGATTTTGTTTTTTTCTTTCTAAATTTGAAGAATTGTGAAAGACTGGTGTTTTACTGTTTTTAGCTGGGCTTTTTTTCTGTGTGAATATTTTACAAGGCACATCCTCTCAGTTAATTACCTTGTTATCCAAATTACACCAGAGAACATGCATAAATTCTAGTTTTTTTGGTGATGTTTAACTAATGATAGGTGGTTTGCGTTGTTTATTTTTCAAATGTCTTTTGTTGTGTGCAAGCACGGAATGACAATGTGTGTGTTTGCTGTTTCTTATGTACTGTAGTGTTTCGGAACAGGATATTGCTAACATGAAGGACTCTTGGTTTTTCGACAATAACTTCAACGGTCTGTCAGATGATATTTTTGATGATGTCGTGGGCTTTTTTGATTTCCCACTGGAAGAAGTAGAAGATGACTGGGATTCTCAATTTAAATGTCTTGAAGACCAACATTCTGAGGTTTTTTCAGCATCATCAAATGGGCTGTGTGCCAAACCACAAACTGAAAACCCTCAATTTGGGACGGAGTTCTCTGTTTCTGTGAGTATCCTGTCTACAGTTATGGTGTGTAGGAATGTTGATTGTGATATCTTTAACCTACTCAACTTCTTATTGCAGACTTTTTTTGAGACCATAATTGTCCATACCCTGTTAGTTATGTACATGGAAAGTCATGCTGAACCATCCTTGCACTGCACTTATATTTGATGAATTGACTTTGTGGATGTTTTTGTTATGTGAAATCGCACTTATATTTGATGAATTAACTGTGTGGATGTTTTAGTTATGTGAAACCAAAACCACATAAATGTAGCTAAAGGAGAAATTTTGTTGATCTAGGTCGTTTAGTTCGGTTGCCGGAATGACTGGTTTGTTTCATGTTATCTATACTTTCTGAATGAAATGTTCTTGCTGAACTTTCATCACAAACCTTTGATAGGAGATGTTAATTCTGTTACTTTGACAACTATGAGTTTTACAGTTGTTATTCCTAAAATGTTGTCTAGGAATTTATCAGATTGGCAAAACAAAATTATTGGTAATTAAAATACTCATTGGGTAAGAGAATATATTTGTGATGAATTTGTTATAATCTTGGAGAATTTAGCAAAGAGGGCAAACCCTGGCACAATTGTGAAGTTGTGCCTTGACGACAGGATGGTCATGGACTCAAATCCCCAAACAGCCTCTTTGCATGTGCAATGGGTCCTCCCCCATACCTTCATGTAGTGAGGAGCCTTCCAGTACCAGTGTACATTACGTAGAAGAATTGGACAATTAGTGTATTAAGGTTCAAGATACAGGGGTTAGGTGCATTTACTTAATAGCAGGATTATTGACCGACTTTAATTGCACGCCACATGCTTTATTGTGTACTAATGATCTGTTTCCCCAAGTAAAGAGTAGAAGTAGTCTGAATTCTCGAAACTATGTTGCCAATCTCATTTTCTCAGTCTTTGCAGTAACAGGATATAATAATAAAAAATGTAGTCAACAAATTTGCGGCAAAAATTTCTACATTTTATCTACTACCGATTCAAAATGGTCTCGAGCTGTTACTATTATTCTGTTTGTAGTGCTCAGCGTTTATGGACCTGAAGTTGGAACTTCATGGTTGTGTGACAATGTGAGGATTAAGGTTGGAAGCATGATGCTTATAACCTTCCTCTCCCATTCAAGCTACAGAAACTCCCTCTCTTGCTATACATTTTTGGATGGCATTAGAAGGTTTAGAGAAAGACAAAAGAGGGAGAAAGTGAGAAAAAGTGAAGAAGATTGGCCAGAAAATGAGTCATCTGATTAGTAAAAGAGTTTTAGACACTAAATTGATATTGACAAAGATGTATTCATGAAACCTAGAGCACTAATCCTTGTGTCTATAACCAGAATCCCGCTAACTTACTATCGGAACAAATCATGATAAGTAACTTAGAAGATAAGGAGGAAATAGGAAAACTGATCCTATAAGATAATTTAAGAAATTAGACATGGTTAGAATTACTTCAGTTAATTTTGTGATAAAATGTTTGAAAGAGATGTAATAACATGAACTTCTTTATAATTAATTTGCACGCTAAGTTGATATTTTTAAATGTACCGGTGAATAAATCTTAAATCTCAACAGCACCTTAGAACTCATGCCAATATTATCTCCGGTGTTGCTCCCATAAAGTGATTGAGTTCTGGTAACAAAGCTTGGAACTTGTGAGTGTTTAGTTATTTTGAATGGTGAATGAGTGTTTAGGTGGATGATTAAAAGAATGCATGTCTTGTGTTCTTGTATTTGGTAAGTGGTGGGGTACAGTTCTAAATATCAGATCCCTTGCCCAAAGCTATTTCCGTCTCCATGGCTAAAGCAAAGAAACTCCTTTGACATGGTTGTATTGGATGGCTGGGGATGATTACTGAGTTCTCGTTTGTGTATGTGTATGTGTATAATACTGTTTTATGGCGATGGAATAGAAAATGATTTACAATGTCTGCAATCACACTTTCTTAAGAGACAAGACTACCACATGGTATTGCAAATTGAAATTGTAAAAAAAATGCTAGTAGTTTGAGTAATATGTGTGTCTTTTCGTGTTGGACCCTGGAATGATGATGTAAGCATATGGTAATTGATTACTATGAGTATCAATTTTAGAACAGTAGCAGTCCTTTCATTTGATTAGATTTGTGGAGTATAAATGTAAATGTTGGATGAAATGAAATGCAATCCTCTCACTTGTTTATTCAAATAATGAAATCCACTGATGTTGCATCCGATTCTTGTTCTTTTTTATTGTTGTTGGTTTGATGATTGTTTGGCCTTGCAGTGTAATGGGATTTCCCCAATCAAACAGCTGGCAAAGGCTCCTGGACCAACATATGGAAAAACCATTCCCCTCAAGAATGTCACTTTCAATGGAAAAGATTTGCATCAATTCCGAACCTACAGCCCAGTTTCAGTTTTTGAAAGCAGCAGTTCTTCCTCTGTTGAGAATTTGAGCTTTGATCGACCTGTCATTCCGGTAAAGCGTGCTCGAAGTAAACGGCAGCGCCGATCAAGCTTCAGTCCTCTATTTTCCATTCCTTTCGTCCAGGCTTTGCAAAAACAGCAGAGGGCATCAGGTTCTGAATCAGATTTTGGAGCAAATGTTGTTGGGAATATGTCTAACAAAGTAAAAAGCCACAAGAAAAAGGATTTGTCCCTGCTATCGGAAGATGTTGAGATGATGAGATCCTCACATCTGGTGTCAGATCCCCCAAGGAAATGCATGCATTGTGAGGTGACAAAGACCCCACAATGGAGAGAGGGACCTATGGGTCCCAAAACACTTTGCAATGCTTGCGGTGTTCGGTACAGGTCCGGCCGCCTCTTTCCCGAATACCGGCCGGCAGCTAGTCCAACTTTTGTTGCATCATTGCACTCAAACTGTCACAAGAAGGTCGTGGAGATGAGAAGCAAAGTGCAGGAGGGTGTTGAGGGTTCTGTGTTTGCTTCATCAAATCTCCATGGAAATTCTGTAGGATAAATTTTATGTTGGATTGATTATACTGAGGAAGAAACGTAGTCCTGAACAGGATCCTCCTTGTTTGTTGTTTTCATTATAGTCTAATGTTATATTGCTTAGCTTCATTTGTTTAATTAATGTAAATTGATTGGTGAAAATAAAAGGTAGTAGCAGGTTAGTGCTTCGCGAGAAATTCGGAGAACATGGTGTTGGAAGCTTGAGAGGTTGAGAATGGTATAATGTAGTTTTCATTGTGGTGGTTGATGAAGCAGCCAGCGATTTTCTAACTGGATGCCATGCATGGCTGTGGGGTAAAGAGTTACAAAGTAGGTGCAAGAATCTTTGCCATTGCTGATGCATGTGCTACCACAACATAAAGTCAAGGATTAAACTGAGGCAAGGACAATAATGCCACATGCCTCATAACATGGCACAACATTTTAAAGAAAGCACATGTGTCACTTTTTTTTATGTCAGAAGACTTGCAAACTAGATTAATGTTTTTCCAGTCAGTTTCAAAATGGCTTGGTCACTTGCCCTTCATAACAGGCTAGTGAAATTTGTTTCTAGCAGCATTGTTCAAAGGGCTGGCCCATTCTAAAGTCCAATGGTCGGTGTGGGCTGGCCTAATTTTTTTAAAGGTCATTATCGTTCTTAATTGTTTTATACTTTTTTTCCTAGTTGTGATTTTACAGGGCATTTTGAAATTTGCATTTGATTATGATCTAAACATTTCCGTAGAATCCATTTAAGTGTCCTCTATTTTTTTTTTAATCGAACCATTATTCCTTGGTTGACCTTTGATGTATAACCTTACATTGCATTGAATGACAGTAACCAAGTTCAGACCTATCATAATGCCTTAAAACCTCTCTTAGGGGAAGGACCTATATTTGGATGAATTTTTAACTTGATAATGCTAAATGATGTCATTTCATTCTAAAAAAATAATAATTTTTCATAACCATATCTATTTTTTCCAAATCTTCAACTTTATTGGTCTAAAGTTTATGTTATTGTTTTACTTTCTTACAAAATAGCAAAACTATTTTTTTTTATTATATCTGTGAGAGTAGGTCCTAATTGTTGAGGCCCAAGAATGCACTTATCTTATGGATCACAAGGGCTTTACTATTTCAGAGAAAGCCCATATATTTAAACATGTTTTTTTTTATTCAACATTACATCCAAACCATATGATCTCTAAAACCCGAAAAACCAAAAAAATCTCTGCACCAACACACAAAAATAACATGTTAGTATTATTTTTTTGTTGGGTTGTGGTAGGTTTAAATAGCTGCACACCTCTGCACATCTATTTATGAATTACACCTCCTTTAAATTGCTTTAAATAACATAATGAAGGATTAATCTATCACCCAATGACTATGAAAAGACTACATCAGACAAAGAAAAAAAAAAAAATCAGTTTGAGAATGTCTTTTTCTGTTTTTTCACAAAATGTTGTGACGTCCTCCTTTCTTGTGTTGTTTATATTAAGGAGTTGTTATGTTGTTCCTTTTCACTCAACAACATACCAAAATTCAATCTAGCTTGCCATCATCAAAGTGCTGTGTATAATTTTTAATTGAATAAATATATTTCTATCCTTAAGATTTGAAGACACATTCTTAATTGTTTCACTTCAAATGAAGGGAGGGAAGAGTAATTGAAATTCGAAAAGTGAAAGTATGGTATGGTAATAATGATTCAATGAAAAGGGAGTAAGAGATAAAATACTAGAGGGCAAAAGTTAATATGTTGAATCTGTTGCTGCTCCTGCTGGTGCTGCCGTGTTGGTACATGCTCCATTTGAAATAGTTAATGGACATGAATAATAGTGGTCCTACGTTGTCTTAATTAAGGACAGAGTGAGTTCGTGTGTACGTGTTTTTGTCCATTATCCCATTTCATTCCCACTCCCTAATACCTAATTACCAACCAAGTACCAATCTAACTCTACACTTTAATACACTTAATAATATGTTGTGCCCTAACAACCTAGATTTAACTACACTTTCTCCAACTGAAATAAAACCACATGACATGCATTAATCCATTAACTCCATACTTTGTACCGTAACCCTTTCTTCTTAGGCACCACCATTCCACCAATTACTTTTCAATGTGCGTGTCATTTTTTTCTCCTCATAAGGGAATAATCAAGAACCAAGGGATGCCAACATTAAATTATGGTTATGTGGTGTCTCACTTTTTCTTTTTTTTTTTCTGCTGCTAATTCTATTCAATTCAAACCAATGAATAGTGTCTACGTTGTTGCAATGTACATAATTCAGTTGCTCCATCCCATAGGGGCTCATAACATTAATTTTGTGTATTGATGATGTCGTTTTCTTGTTTGGTTGTGAACAATTAATAAAATTAAAGTGTTGGCCGAGACTACTACTTCCTATGTACATCATTCATTCTCTCTTTCTTCTCTTTACCAATGCCAAAGACATAATAACAGAAGTTACAAAACTAAAAAAATGGTTGAGTGGGATGTGGTAGCTGCTATTTTGATATGCATGAGTGACATAAAAAATGAAGCATGGTTTAGGAGATAGGTTGGTGAAATTAAAACGAGGTTACTGATCCGACAGTCTAACTCTCTTGAGAACGAAAGGGAAAGTGTGTGTGCATGTGTGCGAGACAAGGTGAGTGTGTGTCTCTCTCTCACACGCGCGACAAAAGACACGTGCCAAGTGGCAAAGGACAGTGTCAGTGAGAGTAACACAGGCATTGATTAAATTTAACGCTAAGGCTCAGTTTGGTGCAGAAATAAGAATAGAGAGTAGTGGCATTTTTGGGCAAAGAAAGGTGATGCAATCAATCATGCATGCAATCTACCTTCTTCTTCTTCTTCCTTCATCCTCCACTTGATGAATCATGAGATTTTAAGACCAACCATCACTGTTTCTTCCTTCTTCTTTCATTCCTTCTTATCATGCTTTCAATTTCAACAACAACTTCCTCTGTAACTTCTTTTTCCTTCACCTGCAAATCTCAACAACATCAAACTCACCCAGTTTATGCAAAATCTCTGGGACCTTCTGATTTCCACTGTAGTGACCACCCTTTTATTAAAAGTATAATTTTTATAATTTCTGTTATCTAATTTTGAAATAATTACTGTAAAGTTAATAACTTTATTATAGTGATGTAATTTGTTGTACTATTCATCTTTAGAAAAAAATAAAAGGTAAGCCGGTTATGTTTAAAGTTTGGTTGTCTTGACTTGAGAAAGTGAGAGGGTTGTATTATTATCTTGTTGTGGAATGGGATGATGATGCATTTGGTTGAAGTGTGAAAAAATGGGATCTTTCTTTTCTTTCTCTCTCCCCCGTGACACAGAGAACACAACGACAGAGATTCCTGAGAGAGACTGCATCCACATCATCATTCATCACCATGCCCATGGGCCCCTCTCCCTACGTTACGTCCCTTCATCAATGTCGCTGCCAACGAGGAACAGCTATAACCCATCTATGATTCTCACACGTGTCCACCTATTTCCTACTCCTGTTTCTTCTTGTCTCTTTACTGTTACTTCCTATGCTCCACTCTTCCAACCAAATTTTTCTTCATCTTCAACATAATAAATAAATAAATACCCTTATATATATAAATATCAGTGACTTCCACTTTTTCACTAACCATTATTTCTACAAGTTTTTCCCTTTTAAACAGAACAAACTAAGTACATAAGTAATGATAGTGTAACAACCTAAGTACCTTTGTTGAATGGTGTGTGTGTGAGTGGAAAGAAAAGAGAAGAGAAGAGAAGAAAGAAAGAGTTGGTGTTGAAGAAGTGGTCCATTGTAAATAGTGTGGAGTTGACAATGGAGATAAACGTGTGAGATAGGTATTGGCATTGGCATTGGCATTGGAAGAGATAAACGGATGCACTCAAAGCCTTTTATCTTCAATTATCGTTGTCAGACTCAGAACACATCAGAGTAGAGGACAGCGACACCCTTTTTTGGCTCTGCCTTGCTTTCTTTTCTTTAATATTTTTTTTTCTCATCCTGTCATATTCTTTTCCACACTCACAAACACACTGTGCCCAAATTTATGCTCATTTGTCAATTTCTCGGGACCCTATATGTGCTTCTGCCCCACCTACTGGGTCCCCTCCTTCCCTTCGGATACACACACACTTTCACTATTCACTGTTTCGGTTAGCAACACTTCATTCTTTTACCCCTTCAGATCAGACTATGCATGTGAATATTTCAGTTTTGGTGGAGCACCTCACTTACCCATAACCTAACCTAACACACCCTTGGATCATTTTTCTAAAGAGAAAAAAAAAAAAGAGCACTCAGAATGGGTGAATATTAATAAATGGGATTTCTTGGGTACATACTATAATAGATGATGTAGATAAATGGAGTGAGTGTGGGACGGCAAAAAAGGGACAAATGTTCAAGTTATGGCCTTTGAGCAGAAGATAAGAATGAGATATTGATTGAGGGGCCTGAGGGCTAACTACAAAATTCAATTCTTAAAATTATTATCCCAACATTTCTCTATACATAGATGGTTTCTTCCATGCGTCTATCATTTCATCTTCTTGTCTTAATTGTCTCGACGTTGTGTGTCGGTATCAATGTTGATTCTTAACCAACCAATCCTATTCTTTTCCAAACCACATCTTTTTTTGGCTGATTTATCAACCTTTTCTATTTACCTTTTTTTTTTCCTCATAATTATCCCCATCTTGTTGTCATTGTTCTTTCTCATTACATAACTACAAAAGCGTGTATTAAACTTGTTTAAATGACATTTAGCACTCTTATTTATAACAACTGACCCTGATCGAGCAGAATAGATTAATGGATTATTGATGTTACATCGAGTCTGGTACTGACGACGTTGTCGGTTCACCTAAATGACTTGTTTGGAGTAAGGCCAAGTTGGTCTGATTAATTCATAAGCTTTTTCCTCAGCAGCATGTAAATTTATTCCTTTTAACTCTTACAGGATAATCTACCCTATTTGACTATCACTATATGCATATGCCCTGACAATGGTTTCTGAATTCGGCTATGTATCGTACGGGCTGGTGCTTTCCCTTGTTGTTGTTGTATCTATTGCTTTTGTCTCCATCTGCATAGTTATAACTCATTTTTCTCTCCTTGGGCCTTTTTCTTTTTCCTTACATTTTTTTCAACTTTTATTGATTTGATATCTCATCACCATCGAATATTAATGTAAATGTTGATGTGCTTGTACGTGCATTTTCTTGCAGTTCAGATGGAAAAATGGAGTATGTGTTTTCTATGTGAGGTGTATACACATAAGGAAGAATTTAATTTGTAGGGTTATTGCATTTGCATGTAAGTTATTGGTACTATTATTATCATTAAGATTTGTCTGTTAATTAATTTCTGCATAAAGTCAAAAGGGCATAAAGAAATGGGGTGTCTTGCAGTCGGCAAGAAAAGAACAAGAACAACTTTCCGTGTCCTCCTTCTTTGTCATAACTCATAACCAAACGAGGTTTTCGAGAGCCATGTATTATCTTGGCATGAAAGTGGCGTTTTATTAGCACAATCACTCATCAGTGGACACAACCTACCCTTCACCATGTGGCCATCTCCATCTTCTTCCTCTCTGTGATCGATGTCTTTGTCAATGCAACTTATATTCTCTCCTTATTCACCCTTTCATTAAACATCTCACAGAACCACTTTACCAGTATCTTTGTTTGTTCATTCACCATTTCATATTTGTTAATTTCATTAATTCAGAGGTGAAAAAACTGATATTAATAAAAGCGTGGAAAAGTTCACAAAGAAAGGGTCCATTAAAAAGCTTGTGCGGTGGATGCTTTTAGTAGTAAAAAAAATACTGCACTTCGTGACTGTGTGACTGTTACAATTACAACAGACAGGTGAAATATGCAGCAGCAGTTCATGCGCATGAGCAAGAGGCCCACATATCTAACTTTCTAGTTTCTTCCTTCATTAAAATTTTGCCTTTTTTTCATTATTTATGTGTGCAGAGCAAAGTGTAGATTAGACTAATATAATCAATAGACGCTTAACTTATTTGACATCTAGCGAAAACAAAGGAAGAAATGGAACATGTTATGATATAGCATGATAAAATAAATAAATTAAAACAATAAATACTAAGCTTTAAGAAAACTGTTTAGAGATAAAAGGTATTTGTGTTCCATTAACCTGATCCCCGACAAAAAAATCGGGGGTCTCACTTCCGTGGCAACGATCTCACCACCCATGTAACGCGTGGCATGTACGCGTGAACAGCACTGGCTGAGTCTTTGAGTTCACTTTTTCTGTTTTTTTACTTTGGAAGGTGATGATATTATCTAGTTAGAAGCAGAGGCAAAAGAGAGTAAAGAAGAGAGAGAGGTTAACATAGCATTTATTTTGTGTATTATTATGATTAGTATAAATAGTATAGAGAAAGTAAATGTAAAAATGCCTTACCTTGTCAGGTTATGACTTATTGCAGACAGAGACTGAGTCAGAAGTAGGGATGTTGAGTTGGGTTGGCAGTTAACAGTGCCATAATAATATAATGAATCAGTGATTATCACTGTCACACTTCCAGGTAATTTTAATTTTTAACTTTACCACATATACTTTTATTTTAACTCCTCATTCTGACACCAATAACCTCATACATAATAGTAACAATAATACTAATAGTATTAATGATGATGCTGCTGCTAATTACCTCTAACTATCTTTATTGCATCATGTCATGTCACCATAATTTATAGCCCTACTATTATTAAACAATTCCATTCCTCTTCTTCAAATTAAATAATACTTTTTTATGTTACCATTATAATAATGAAATAAATAGATGAAACCTTTGCTTTGGCTGGCTCAGGAATAGGCATAGGCTTGCTTGCTTCTATGCAATTGTTTAGTTTATAGGCTCCGGGTGGAGTAAGAGAGAGAGAGTGTGGGTAAGAGAAAAAGTTGTCCTTTATTTTCCTTCTTTCTCTGAGATCTGAGCCAACCCAGATAATAATAAGCAGAAGAAAAAAATTCAGTGAGGAAAAGAAAAAGTTTTGTATGTGGATATGTGAGGGAAAAAGTTAAACCTTTTGATTTTGCATTCACTGACAGAAAAAAAGAGAGAGAGAGAAACATAAAACATCAGCAGCACCTACACAGAGAGTGTTTAATTGAATCAGTTTTGGTTTGGTGTGTGCCGGCGCAATGAAGGAAACGGAGAAGAGTTTGGATCCGCAGCTGTGGCACGCATGTGCCGGCGGCATGGTTCAGATGCCGCCGGTGAACTCCAAGGTGTTCTACTTTCCTCAGGGGCACGCGGAACACGCGCAGTCCAACCTCGATTTCGGAGCCTCCCGGATTCCTATTCCGCCGCTCGTTCTCTGCCGCGTGGCGGCTGTCAAATTCGTCGCCGACCCAGAAACTGACGAGGTCTTCGCCAGGTTAAGGTTGGTTCCTCTCAGAAACACCGAGCTTGACCACGAAGAAAGCGAGAACGTTGACGGTAACGGCGCGGAGGGTTCTGAAAAGCCAGCGTCTTTCGCGAAGACGTTAACTCAATCGGACGCGAACAATGGTGGGGGATTCTCCGTGCCGAGATACTGCGCGGAGACCATTTTCCCGCGGCTGGATTACTCGGCGGAGCCACCGGTGCAGACGGTGATCGCGAAGGACGTGCACGGCGAGGTGTGGAAGTTCCGGCACATTTACCGAGGGACGCCTCGTCGGCACTTACTTACCACGGGATGGAGCAGTTTCGTGAACCAGAAGAAACTGGTTGCTGGGGATTCCATAGTGTTTCTGCGGGCGGAGAATGGCGATCTCTGCGTGGGGATTCGTAGGGCGAAGAGAGGGGGTGTTGGTGGGCCCGAGGCGCCGTGTGGGTGGAGTTCTGGTGGTGGTGGTGGTGGTGGCGGGATTGGCCCTTACGGGGCGTTTTCAGCTTTCTTGAGGGAGGAGAGCAAGGTGGTGAGGAATGGGTGTGGGAGGCCGAAAGTGAGTGGTGAGTCTGTGAGGGAGGCTATTACTATGGCTGCTAACAACCAACCCTTTGAGGTTGTTTATTACCCTCGAGCCAACACTCCCGAGTTTTGTATCAGAACTTCTGCTGTGAGGGGTGCTATGAGGATTCAGTGGTGCTCTGGGATGAGGTTTAAGATGCCCTTTGAGACTGAGGACTCTTCCAGGATAAGCTGGTTCATGGGCACCATAGCTTCTGTTCAGGTTCTTGATCCTATCCGCTGGCCCAATTCGCCTTGGAGGCTTCTTCAGGTACCCCTCTTCTTTTCTCAATATTCTAACTTTTTGTTCCTTCATTCTTGATTCTTGATTCTGTTAACAAGATCAGGGTTTTCCAATCCTTGAACCTTTTTTTCTTTCCTTTTGGGATTGGGTGGGGGTTGTTGTAATAAAAAATGATTCACCCTTGCAATTTGTATGCATATACTTGTATTCTTAAGTTCGAAACGCCATGTTTGTGAATCAGAAGTACGGTTTATATTGGGGTTAAATATTAGCAATAGACTACTACTGAGGTAAATTTGTAATTGGGAGAATGGAACAGCAGCAGAAATAGGTCTAGAACATGTTGTTGATTGCATTGAAAGAATAGTTGGGAGGATTTGAATCTTACGATGCAAGCGTGAGTTTGGTACAGGTTACGTGGGATGAGCCAGATTTGCTGCAGAATGTGAAGCGCGTAAGTCCATGGTTGGTTGAGTTGGTATCTAACATGCCAGTGATCCATCTGGCACCATTCTCTCCGCCAAGGAAGAAGCTTCGGTTTCCACAGAGCCCAGAGTTTCCCCTTGATGTTCAATTTCCGATAGCAACGTTTTCAGGCAACCCCTTTGGGTGTAGCGGCAGTAGCAGCCCCTTGTGTTGTCTATCTGATAATGCTCCTGCAGGCATACAGGGAGCCAGGCATGCTCAAATTGGAATATCTTTGTCAGATCTCCACCTTAACCATAATAAGCTGCAGTTGGGGTTGCTTCCAACCAACGTTCGCCAGCTTCATTTGCAAAATGGGATTTCTAATGTCAACATCACCAACCATGGTAAGAGTAAAGAAAGCCTTTCGTGCTTGCTCACCATGGCAAGTCCACGCAAGAGTTTGGAGAAATCTGATCAAGTCAAGACACACCAATTTTTGCTTTTCGGTCAACCGATACTCACCGAGCAACAAATCTCTACATCTTCCACCGCAACCGCAACCGATGATGACAACAACAAGGAGAAGAAGGAGAGGGGCTTCCTTAGTGACTCCCTCTCTTCAGTTTCCCCCGGAAAGTCATCTTCCACCGCCGAGTTCTCTTGGCAACTCGCTTCTGATACCAGTCATTGCAAGGTTTTCATGGAGTCAGAAGATGTGGGACGAACCCTTGACTTGTCCTGTCTTGCTTCTTATGATGAACTTTACATGAGACTCGCCACCATGTTCGGAATAGAACGCTCTGAGATGTTGAGTCATGTTCTCTATCGCGATGCAACCGGTGCTCTCAAACAAACCGGAGAAGAACCATTCAGGTATCATTCCATTTCTTGTTCATGTCTAATTTCTCGTTGAACTCAGTCCTACAAAATCGATTCGTAAATTTTGAATATCTTTAATCAATGTAGAACTTTCAACATAGTCTTCATGTTTTATTGATGGGTTTGGTTTTGTACAGTGAGTTCATGAAGACCGCTAAAAGATTGACAATTCTGAGTGATTCAAGCAGCAAAGACAGTAGAAGGTGTGTAGAATGTTTGTATATGTGGAAGTTTAACTGTTCTTGGTTCCTCTTTGTGACTTGAAAGTGTGTTTTTTTACATGCAGGGTTTGGATCACAGGAACTCGGAATGCTGAACATGGATTGGATGCTACTTCGAATAAGACAGGTCCTATGAGCATATTTGCTTAAAAAGGTGTTTTTTACATGTGAGAAAGTTGAAGGATTTGGATTATATGAACAGAACACACAATCGATGTTGCCGTCTTTGTTTCCTCCGACTGTAGAGAACAATTATTTTTCTTGTATAATGGACAATTTTTATTCCAATATTAATTAATTAACGTAGATTTTGTTGCTATCAGAGTGTTGTTTGCTCTTCTTTTTGCTGTTGCAGTGTCTACACGTCACTGCTTCTTCTATTTTTCTCAGTACAGTTTTGTGTGGTCTTAAGTTCAAGCCATGCTGTCATTTGTATGCGTCATATGTGGATTCAGATTCAGTGTTAGATTATTGTAGAATTAATTTTCATAATGTAAGTTTAAATTAATTTCGGTCATAAATTTGATCCTAAAATACATTACTCTGAGTGAGATTGATTAAATTAACAAACTGAATGGTTTTTAAAACATCTCTTTTGTTGTGAACTTTTGTGGGGTCTCTCATGAATGTTATATGTGCATCTGTTGATCCATGTTCATTGAATTAGTGGCATTAATTATAACATGTTTAAAAATAATAAGTGGTGTAAGAGGTAATCATAATATACAAATTAAGAAATATGTTTCCGTTTAGAAGAGATAATCATGACTGATTATTCTATTCCATTAATCTAATGCAGTTTTGTAGAAAGTTGATTTTGATGATTTTGAGGTTGAGAATGGACCTGATTTGAACTTTGAGATGAGAATAATTTAATCCGGTCTAATCACGTATTACTATATCAACATTAAAATTAAAGAAATTACTCCAGAAAATCTAGTTAAGTAGTGTCCCACCAACACAAACTTTGAGGCTTGAGGTTTTCATATTCTCCCTTTTTTTTCCTATTTATATTTGGTTGATGTTTTCCATAATATCAATCAAACACTGAAATTTATCAGCAAAAGATTAATAATGCTGAAGAAGAATATTCCTCGTTGCATAGAGTTTTTCTTGCCCAAACGGTTGAAAGAAAGTTAAAATGAATGGACAGAAATATGTCTCGAATCATAGAAACCCAAAAAACAAATTAAACTAATCATATATTTAATTTTCAGAAAACAGACCTAAATAACTCCCATAATTTTAGACAACTTAGACAATTTAATAAGCTATTAATTTTTTTAAGGTTTTTTGCCGACTTTTTCTTTCCGAATCAAACTTTCCCTTTTTCTTTGAATGACAGGTAGTGAAAATGACAGATTAAACGTGTTATCCAAGCTCTGTTATTCGCTAGTAGTATCACAAGGTTTAAGAATTTTGTTTTTTATATTGTCTTGAAGTTTTAAGTTTTGACTTTCTTACCTTTGTTTGGAATGGGAGGGAAAATGAGAAAAAAAAAGAAGAAGAAAGAGATAATAGAATTTGAAAGATAGCACAACTCAAAAACGAGTTCAAATTTTTTAGTGGTTTTTTGGATATTGGTTTTTATTGAATATTAAAAATATAATGCGTTAGTATTTTAAATGTTTTTTAATATATTTTAAAACATTAAAATTAGTGATAATTAATATATTGTGAA
>Ga0209389_1002046_pt1 | contig 15014 bp, 12 predicted proteins | sample CowpearedBW_FD_187526 | JGI IMG/M metagenome (GOLD analysis project Ga0209389, IMG submission 187526) | Root nodule microbial communities of legume samples collected from California, USA - Cow pea red BW (SPAdes) (version 2) | ecosystem: Host-associated > Plants > Roots > Nodule | place: USA...
GAAAGTATATCATCAATATCTCTGTTTTTTAAACATGTATTTAAAGGAGGTAGTGTAATGTACAAAAAGGTTAATGTTGTGTTGTTTAACAATTAAGAAAGGTTAACCTACTTTGTTACAAATACACTCATTCTTTTTTAAGGGGTTGGGTTGTACAAAAGATACACCTCTCCAGAAAAATACTATTAATTTATTCATACTCATACATCGATGTATCTAAGGATATACAAAGTACTGCATGAAAATTAAATAGCAAGACTGCAACAATGCTCAGAGGAAGTCACGTTTCTCTATGATGGTTATGAGGTTATGAAAATAACCTATGCAGCAAAGGTGGTTTGTACAAACTTAATTTGAAGTTAATTTCAATTTGAAGGTGGTCAATAATGTAACCTATGGTGGTTTATACATTTCTCTAAATTTGATTATATAAATTACTGTTTTATCGTAATATAATATTTTATTAAAAAAATAAATGTAAAGTAAATATTTTTAATGAGCAGTATCAAAATATATCCATATATAAATTATTTTGAATAAAATTGAAGCTTCATATACATATTATATTGGTTTTTTTTATATATAAAACATACATTTATGTACCTAAAAAGAAAAATCTAAATAGGTTATGTTAGAAATTATTGTCTTTACATGAAAATTTTATTAAAAAAAAGAAAAAAGAAAAGAAAAAGCATGGGAACAAATCAAATTCATGATATAATTACATTATACACTTAGGCAAAAATACATATCATGAAAAGAAACTAAGTATATATATCGATGAAAAATAGTAAATCAATGTAATTTCTAACAATTCTGATTAGTAATCAAATTCATCATGATATCACGAGATTTATCATTAGTTAAATCTCTCTTATATTCTAAAAAATCTTTAAAACTCATTATTATTTTTTAGAAGTCCTTAGTTTGGTAGCTTTAGTATTAACTTTCTTTAATCTACTCTTACTAAGTTTTCTTGTAGTTTGAACGGACTTATCATCCTTGTCAGTATTAGAATCATCCCTTTCATCAAATATGTTAGTCCATTTAGAAGTTAATTTCAATTCTTTTGCAAAACGAGACTTCTTAGAGGTCAAAGAATTAGAAACAATCTCAAAATTACTATGAAGTGAATCGAGATGTTGTAAACCCTGCAAATTATTGATAATATGAGTGGCATCTTCCAAAGAAAGCATATCAGCCAAGGAATCAGAATCCATTGGCACACTACCACCAGCAAAAATATATAAATTTTTAATAATAGAATATCCATACACAACACAAAAGTTATCATGATTTGGCTTAGGCTGTGACTGAGCAACAAACAATGCCACAAGAGTTGTAATAGGCTCCACCACAGACTCAATCATAAGCTCCACCACAACTGTTGGTCTCAAGTGAGTATTCACCAAAGTCCCTCATTAAGTGATATGAAGAAGATAATAACAAAAAAATACTATAAAAATAAAAAGTTATTTTTGGAATTGTCATCAAAAAGTCTCTTAGGTAGTTATGTATCATTAAAGATATGAAGAAGATAATAACAAAAAAATACTATAAAAATAAAGAATTGTTTTTGGAATTGTCATCAAAATGTCTCTTAGGTAGTTGTGTATCATTAAAGGGTTTACAGTTTTGTCCACCAAAAATTGTATAAAGACTAGCAATTTTTTTCCTGAAAAATTGCATAGTTTTGTCCATAAAAAATTGTATGAAAGTTTGTAATTTTTTTTTTCGAAAAATTTCACTTTAAGTGATAATAATTTATATTGAGTATTTGTGGATGTAGGCTTTGAGGTGCCTAATATATTTTTTCTCTTATTTGTGTGTGTGTGAGTGATTGCCAACGATAAATTTGTTGTATTTTTGCTCCAACTCTTTGTTCCTCGCCAGAAATAACATTGACATCTTGTTGTAACCTATAAAAAAAATCATAGTTATCAATATTTTTGACAAAAAAATACATAAGATTTAGAAACAACAATGGAATGGTTTTTTTATTTTTTTGAAAACTCATGTTAGGAATATATACTATAACATCTTACGTAATAATGATGGGATGATTGAGTGTGAATTTTATTATATTTTTCTTTGTTTTTAAAATAAAAAATCATACATTTCTTGATCTTGTTCTCATCGAGTACATGTTTTTTTCTTATTCTTATTTTCATTGAATAACAAATATACGAATTTGGATTCTTTACTAGTTTTTTGTGTGTTGTTTCTCTAATGTACTTTCATAATACACTGATTACCACTAATTTCAACATTTTAAAATATATTAAAAAGATATTTAAAATACCAGTACAGTATATTTTTAATGCCCAGCAAAGGACGACACCAAAAAAATCAGTAGAGAATGTGGACTCCAAATATACTTGTACTTGTTACATCAATTGTCGTAAACATTACATAAATAATTTTTTTATTAAAATTTAAATTCATAATAAACAAATCAAGAATTTAATGTAAAAAAGGAAAAAAATTGTTTTCTTCAATGTCAAGTTTTGAGGAAAACATTTATAATTGTACAAATCTTAAAATAGAATATCAAATAACAATGGCATAAATGTTATGTATAATTAAAATTTCATAACAACTATAACATCTTTTTATTTTCATAAATGTTGAGACGGAAAGTATCTCAAGAATTTGAGTGAACTTAGTAGATGTTCAATAAGTTAAACCATTAAGAGGAAAATGAAAAATTATGTATGCTTTTCGATTAAACTAAGAACAAAAAAAAAGTTGTTTAGTTACTTGATAAATTAAACACTTATCTTATTAACACTCAAAATTTAGCTTCAAACATTCTCTTAAGTAATAAAAAATAAACATCACATACAAATATAAAACAATAGAAGAATTAGTCAAATGTATACCTTAAAAACTCTTCATATGAAATATCTCATTTGAACAAAACTAAAAAAAAAAATGTGTACTTGTGTTGGGAGAAAAAATACCTTAGAAATCAAATGTATCTTATGGATATTTGATGAGTCAAACGAATAAGAGAAAAAAAAGTATGTAGCAAATAAATAATTATTCAAATAAAAGAAAACAAAAACATTTTTTTAGGTGACTTGATAAATAAAGGCTCATATCCAATTCAAAATATATCTAGTATTATCTATACTTATATTGATTTTCATTAAAACTGAAATTCTATATGAAAATCAAATCAATAACCAAAGAGAAAGTTTATTTACTATCTGTAGATAAGACGTCGGAGAATAATCTATAAAACATACAAATGAGGAAACACAAACAAATCTTCAATTTCTTTGAGAAAAAATTAAAAACAAAAACAAAATAATTGAGTTATATTTGAAAAAAGAAGGAGGGATGTGGTTGCTTTGAAAACGAACAAATGGTGTGCTTCGTGACGAACATTTATGCTCCCACTTTCTTCTCTCCTACATTCAAAATCACATTGCCACTTTTTTTGTTCAAGTTATAAAATAATTGATCATGATCCATCTAATTGTAGACAGTTACACTCCAATGTAATTTCTAATGGGGAGAAAATAGTGAGTGTAAAAATACAACTTTATCATCTTAAGTTAGTTGGTGTCCATGATGAGAATAAGGGATCTATAAGTTATGTTTTAAAGCTTGTGGAGGCTATTGTTCAACCTGTTGTGAGCCTGTTTTAGAGCCTATTATGGAGCTTGTTGTAGAGTCCGTGGTAGAGCCTACAACGAAGTCAGTGGTGGAGCTTGTTGGGGAGCATGTGGAGGAGGATATTATGGTGCACTCTCTTGTGGTAGCTTTTGTTGCTCAGGTCACAACTTAAGCCAAATAATGATCATGTTTGTGTTGTGATTGAATATTCTATTGTTAAGAATCTAGTTGTTTCTACTTATGGTGTTGTTCAAGTGGATTTTGATTCATTGACTGGTATGCCTTCTTTGGAGGATGTCACTCCTATTGTCAATAGTTTGTAGGGTTTAGAACATCTTGATTCACCTTGTCGTAGTTTTGAGGAAGTTTCTATTCTTTGACCTATAAGGATGCTCGTTTTGTAGAAAATTTGAAATAGGCTTCTAAATAGGATAATATATTTCATGAGATGGATGATTCTAATACCAAAGATGATGATAAGCCAATTCAAACTATAAGAAAACCGAGTAGGGTTAGGTCAAAGAAGGTTAATACTAAATCTACCAAAGTAATGACTTCAAAAGGCAATAATGAGTTTTAAATGTTTTTTGGAATGTGAGAGAGTTAGCTAAGGATAAATCTTGACATATGTTGAGTTGTTAGGTGTTGCATGGGTTTACTATTTTCCATCTATGTATTTACTTAGTTTGTTTCATAATAGGTAATTTTTCCTATATATACATTGTAATTTTATCATAATTTTGTTGTGGTTCCCATATTTTTTTTGTTCCTTTTCTTTTTTTCACTTTTTTATTAACATTTTCATGTAATGACACTGACACCTAACATGAGCTAGCCTATTTAAAGAAATAACTATCTTAAACTATCCACTAGCCTCAAATGTTTTATTGCTTCTACTATAACATTTATTGCATATAAATGCTCTTTTCAATTTAGTTCCAACCTCCTTCTTGATTGTCCTTCTCTTGATGTCTTCTTACATCTATCAAATTCCCCAAAATCTCTTTTATCTTCATTTTGTTTCTTTTCTATGTATGACACATTTCTTAGTTAGTTTTAACATGCTGATATGTTTATTCGATTCACAATTCAATGCCTTCAACAATATATATTTTTTATTGTATATTTTTAATTTCAATTAACTAATTTATCTAAATTTTCAGAGTTATTTTAAAATGGATAGTAAGTTTTATGAATTTTTTTTAATATATCAAATAATATATAATATTTATAACATACAAATATTAAAATTATTTACATATAATAACATAAAAATATTTAAATTTATTTTACCATCAATGTTTTATCAAATACTTTTTCAGTGAGAAAGTCAAAATATTTTTAATGTAATTAATATATCTCATTTACTTATAAACACTACAAAAATAATTGTTTTTAGTGGGGATTTGACGTTTCTGGGGTTTTAACCCCCACTAATGGTTTTACCAGGGGTTTGAAATTCTTCCAAAAGAGCAAGCGTGACTAACGGATTACCGGGGGTTTTAAGCAACCCTTGGAAGTAGCGCAATTTACCGGGTGTTTCGAAAACCCCCATTAATGCTTAGGGTTCTGAAAACCCTCATTAATGATTGGGGTTCTGAAAACCCCCAATAATGCTTAGGGTTCTTAAAACCCCCAGTAATGCATGTGGTTCTAAAAACCCCTAGTAATGCATGAGGTTCCGAAAATCCTTGGTAATGTTTGGGGTTCCAAAAACCCTCGTTAATGCTTGGGGGTTCCAAAAACCCCCGTTAATTCCTCGAAAACCCTGTTAATACCAAAAAGTTATTAGTGCTCATAATGCTAAAGTTGTACTTTCCTGATAATTGATTTGTTTAGTTAATTATTTGAGTATGAAAAGAACTTTATTCTATGGAATTTCCTATTTGTTGCTTAACATTTTGGTATCAATCAATACAAATAAGCAAAAACTTCAAGGTCACTTCAAAATAAGCAATCAATACAAATATTCATTCAAATGGTACCAATACAAATATTCATTCAAATAGTACCAATAGTGGACTAGCAGTCATAATGCTCTTAATATAATAAGTGATGGAGAGGTAGCATTTGAATGATAGTGACATAATAAGCAGTGCACTATCTACCTACAATAAACCAAAATGTAAAAGGAAATTAGAGTTGTTCCCCATTAACATAATTAACCAAAAGTTTTCTAGAAGCATCTTTGTTGAAAAATTCCAAAAGTAAACGAAAAATATCATCTAATGCGGTGTTGGATGTTGATCATTTGTTTCTTCGTTAGGAACACTTCCTTGATCAGATACCTAACATATCAAAAATAATGATAAACACAAAATTCATCAAAATAGAGAAAATAACTCTTATTTTCTACTTTTGAAGAAAAAAAATGAAGCATTTTTGACAATCTTGGTTTACATAACATATTACTTTAAATATATTCAAACGTCAAATTTGATAAAAGTAATGCATCACGATCAAAACTAAAAAATTAACCTGATTTTGTAACTGAGCATTAGAAGGATAACTTGAAGATGTTTCATTATATGAATTACCCTTGGAGCCAAACACTTTAGATGGGCAAGGACCCAAACCCAAACCCCTAACACGTCCATAGTGTTCTTGGCTTCCGAAAGCAAAAGCTAAGGAATCAGTACTTGATATTTCTTTTGATACAGATGATGATGATGTTGATCCATATACTTGAATTTTTTCATACAAAGAACATAAGAAGAAACTAATTAAAATAACACAAAGTATGATTGACAATTATAGACTTTATTAGAATTGAACTTACATTGATTTCCCTTGCTTCATCACTCACAAAGGCTCCATTAGCATGTTTATGTGTTGTTATCCATACCTCTCCTCTACTAGCCTTGTGGCCACACTCTTTTTCCTATAAAATTAAAGAAAAAATATGACACATATATCCAAAAATTGAAACAAAAAGTTCACATCAAGATATGTAGTATTGTCACCATTTCATCTCTTTTTCTTGCAATGCTCTTAGATCCACATGTGTGAGCACTATAGAGTGTAATTTATTGTTATTGATATGAATTCATAAGTGATAACTACTTTAGTTTGGCTTTTCATCACAACAAATTGTTAAATAAGAGTATATATTAATCATATTAACACTACAAAAGTAAGATTAATTAAAGTTATCTTTAAAATACCTTATGATACAAAGTAAAGCAAGGAGAAACCTTTGTGTATTTATACAAGGTAAAGCAACAAAAAAATCTTATAGAAAAAGAAAAAAAAAAACTAATAAACTATGCTAATAGAAAAGAACTTTTTAGTAACATCATTTGACAAAACATGATTTTGACAATTATATTCTGCCAAGAAAATTAAAAACAATGTAAGCAATGCATTTTTAAATGGAGAACTTGTGAGTTAAGAAACTCATGAAAGCCACTTGAAAATTAATCCATTTCCTTTTCTTTCTGTTATAGTTTTTGTTGGGAATAGTCCAAGTGTGAGTCAAAGTCCCACATTGGATAGAAAAGACAAAGTTAAACATTATATAAGAATAAAGACCCATAACAACATTGCCTTAAGGTTTTGGGATTAAAGTAGTGTCAAAGGCCTTATATGTGTAAGACTAATGTTATATAACCATATGGAACCATAAGCTCTCAATAAACATGACTATAATCATAACTCATATGACTATAGTATATCATATATGAAAAAAAATAATATATATATAAGCCCATCAGTTTTTTTCTTCTCTATCTTTCCACTTATATAGTAAAACATTATATTTAACGTTGTACAACAAATTATGACAACTTGAACATATTTAAGTTACTATATTTTGAAGAGACATTTCAAACTTAAGCCCACCAACATAGGTTTTTCTTGAGGAATAAAAAAGGATATTTGATTTTAATGCTTTCATTCACCATTAATTTGAAGCCTGAATTCATGTGCAACTGTTATAATAAAAAAGGATATCCGAATTGAAGCCTATCATTCATTCATCAAACTCTTAAAATTGAAAGTGGCTAAAAAGGAAAAATAACCAAATGAGGATAAGCTTGGATTTTGATTTTTAGGTCGCTCTTGATTTGTTTTAAGATGTGTTTTTATTCCCTTTGTTTGATCTTAGAGTTTTCTTAATCTGTTTGCACGTAAATTGTCTTCTATGTTCTGTTAAATGGGATGGTTGATCATCTGATAGATAAACTATAACAGACATAATGATTACTGATTATGTTAATAACATGGCTATGAAATTTATATGCTTTAATTTCATTATTGCTTTTATTATATTATACAATGGTGGTTTGCCACATTCAGAAGGTGAAAGTAGGAATTGATCAAGCGATTCAGGACAGAGAATTCAAATAGGTATCTAATTAAAGTAATAAGGGTTGTTTAGATCAGAGGATGGAGGAGGATGAAAAATATAGTCTTCCATCATTGGGGGAGAGGCAAAATTGCAAGGAAGGAATTTTAGCCCTTTACATATTTTGAACCGAACAAGGGGTGAAATTCCTGATATAACAAATGTTTCTAAACTGAGTGATATTACTAGGTTTTGTCATGGCAGAAATTTGGTCATACTTGATTTTGTGGGACATGGAATCTTTTTGAGTTTTAGTTGCTTCTAGTTTGAATCCATATGCATTTATTGGGCATAGATCACTGGTAGAAACCATTATATGACCAAAATTGCTCCAATCTGCAACTTTTTTTGAAAGTGAAATGATTGTCTCTTTTTATGTTCTTGTCTCAAAGTGTTGTGGTGTACTTTTGTTTTGTTTCTATAAATGACTACCCATGCAATCAAACTTTGATCCATGCGGAAACCAAAAAACTTTTCGTCCAAAAAAGAGTGCCCCATCGGGAAGTAAAGTTGGTATTTTTATATGTCGATTGGTTAATGGATTCTTCTGCATTTTGTTTATGGTTTATGTTCAACCAATTGAACCTTCTATGCATTTTGGTTATAAAATGTAGGGTGCTCAACTTCAAAAACACATTGATGCCACATTGGGTAGTGGAAACTTGAGGGAAGCAGTTAAACTGCCTCCTGGTGAAGATATCAACGAGTGGCTAGCTGTAAACAGTAAGAATCTTTAATATTTGGCTCTAGTTTCTAACTATAAATTGATGGTACTTGGTGTTTTATTTATGCATCATTGGTCATATTTCATGGGAAAGTTGAGAAATTTTGCACATTGTTATTTATATTTTGTTTCTATGTGCAGTTGTTGACTTCTTTAATCAAGTGAATATCTTGTTTGGTACACTTACTGAATTTTGCACAACAAATAACTTCCCTACAATGTATGCAGGACCAAAGTATTGTTCATCCTTCAACCAACTCTTTTTAATTTACTTAATAACATTGTTGCGGCTAGATTAGACAAGCTACTATGTTTATCTTTACCACCAGGTTATGAATACCATTAGCTAGAAACTCATCACAAGTTTTTTCTTGATCTGTTTGTGTTTCCTTTACATATAATATTCAATTTTACTAGTAACTAAGAGAACATATTCGAGAATGAGGGTTGTTTTCTATGATGAATAGGATATGATGAACATGAATCTTAGCAAGAACCAAGTGAGGATTAACTTCCAAGTTCTCTAGAAGAGCATCATTGCATGTTGAAAAATGAATGTAAACACTCAATTAACCAAGTCCACTACATTATTTGTCTACAAATATTGGTATAGTTGGATATCAATATTTGTGGTATATATTCAATGCAAAACAAAGACTGAAACTGAAAATAGGAACAAGTGGTCTTTGAGACGCCATGATCATTGTTCTTTACTCCCTGATATTCCTTATCTTCCTACTAACTCCCCTCTTTTCCCTTACTGACACAATTTGATACATCAATCATTCAGTTTTTCTTGATAACTCTCATGAAATCTTTTACATAAGTAAATACCTTCTTGAGAGACCTAGAACTCCTTCCTGATGTATACCTTAGTAATAGATAAGATATTTGCCAAAGCCATCACCACATTCTCATCCTCATGAAAAGTAAGAAACTCTTCTCGCAATCTTTTTTTAAGAAACTCCTTGGAGTTCATGTTTGCCAGGTCCTCTCACCTAATTAGGATTTTCAGTTGGACCTCCAAATACTATTTTTTTATCTATACTTCCCCTGTTTTTTATCCTGGTTTTTTACATTCCATAAACTGATTTCTGGAGTTCTAAAAGGCATTCAATCTTCCTTCTAATACCTTTCTAGTTTCACCTTAAAAAATCTTCTCATAATCCTTTGAATGTTACCACAACAGAGTGGCCCCTAAGCAGGTGGTGACAAATTTTCCTATGGCTTACATTTTCATTATTTTCTTCGTTGATAATCTTCGCATTGTTATGTGTGAAATCCTTACAAAAATTCCTCCACTTACTCTCATCCATCAAAATCTCAAACAAATCCTTCACCCTACAATTAATTATAACGAAATATGCAAATAGTAGAAAAAGAAAGTACTGAAAGAGCAACAAACCTGATATGAAAAGAGGATCACGAAAAGAGAGTAGCAATGGCACGATTACTTGACAGTGGCAAAATCGAACGTACTTCGATTGCAATGGCTATGGCACGGTTATTTGGCGGTGGCAAAATCACACGCAATGACAAAATCGAAAAGAGAAACGAAATTAGGGCAAAATCGAAAGCAAAAAATTGAGCGCAGTAGCAAATGAAATGAAAACGAAACCGAGATTGAAATGTTGGAAGACGAAATCGGGAGATTGGAAAAGAAAAATCGAAAGACGAAATAGGGAGATGAAGTATGAAAACGAAATTGGAAGCAAGGGAGAGCAATCTTCATTACCTCAAACTTCACTCGGTGAGAAAGAACTGTGAATCAGTGAGACAGTGAGAAAGAACAGTGGAGAAGGATGTGCAGCGGTGGTGGTGGAGGACGGTTCCTGAGACTTTTAAACAATCTTCTCCGCCGAAGAACACGACCACGCGAGAAAGACAACTCTTGTAATAGTGTTTCTAAAACATTAAAACTTACAAAAGAAAAACAAAATGAAAAAATCAATTGAAATTTAAATATTACGGGAGTTCTTTAAAAAAACCTTCGGTACTTAACTGAGTTTTTTAAATCTCCGGTATATGGTATTTTATTGGAGGTTATTATAACCCCAATTAATTAACCCCTTCTAAAATTAAATATTTTTGTAGTTAAAGAATCCAAATCAAATTTAATTTATTGAGGAGTAATTTAAAAAAAAATTAAATAAATTATTATATACTGTTTACTGTTTATTATAAATTATTTAAAGCTTTATTTTACAAAGATAAGTTTTAGAAAACAGTATATTTAATATTATATATATATATATATATATATATTAAAAATAAAATAAAATAATAAATATTTTATAAATTAAAAAAATTACATTGATATTTATTCTACTGATAGAAAAATCCATTAATTTAAAATGAGATATTTATCTTCTATTATTATTGTATTTTTAATTTATATTAATTATTTTATATAACTTGTAATATTTTGAAATAGATAAATAAATTTTATAAAACTAGGAACTGAAATTGAAATTTAATTTATCAAATAAAATGTTTTTGTGTCCAGATTATATTTAATTATTTATAAAAAGTTTAAATCAAATTAAACTTTTCAAAATTAGTATCTAAAAATAATTTTCGAGAAATAATTATATATTTTTTATGTTCATTACAAATTACGGGATATTTTATTTTATAAAAATAAATTTTAACCAACGTCATATTTAATAAATATATTGCAATTTTATATGATAAATATATTTCAATCATATGTTAAAAATAAAATTACATAATAAATATATTATAATTTTTTTATAGAAATTAGAAAAATATACACTTAACTAAATAGTGAATATTTTACTTTTTTAATCACATTTATATTTCTATATATTACATATTGTTATTATTGAATTTATTTTAAAAATTGAATTATTTATTATAAATAAATGTTGGATTATACATTATAAATAATACATGATAATTTCCACATAAAACTATTTGTTTATTCAATTTATTTCAAATTTAAACAGTATATTATATTAAAATATTATATTATTCATTAATTTAATGATTATTACTATTATTCTAATTCAAAATATAATATATACAATTAATTAATTTTATAAAATTTATTTTGATTATTAAACATTTAATATAATTATAGAAAAAATGGTCATACATTTTACAGCTACACACTAGTTCCAATTACGTGTTGTCAACCCCAAAAGGCGATTGAGATGTATAAACATTTCTAAAAGAGACTTCTCGATCTTCCATAGAAGACATGCATGAAGATTGCATGGGGTATAAAGTTACTATAAGAAAATATATAGTATTATTAACTAATTTATATTGATGGAATAAAATTTGTTGAAAAATACCATTTTATCTACAAAATTTTATTAACAAGTAAGTTGTTAGAGGTAATTTTAATATTATAAACTTATATTTATCAATAGGTTGACATTACAAACTAATAATTTTATTAGTAATACCTACATTACAAGGTATAACTCGAAAGAATTTTATTATTAAATAATTTTATTATTAACGATTATTTCTCTTTCAGAATTATAAGTTATAATATACGAATATGAGATGTATTGGATATAATAGTATCTGATATGTTAATATTTTAATTTTAAAAATATTAAAATATGTGATATATATATATATATATATATATTAAAAATATAAAAAAATCTTAAAAATATGATAATTATATAATTGTTTTGTGTGAATTCAAATTAAAATAATATCTATTAAACTCTGTCACAATAAAAAATAATAAGTTATTATCATCATAAGAATAGGTTAAAATATTTTTTTTGTTCCAATTTTTGTCAAATTTTGTCAAATAAGTTCTAATTTTGTTTTTATGTTCAAATAGGTCCTAATTTTTCTCAATTTTGTTCAATTAGGTCCTTTTTTGCTAACACCGTTTAAATCATTAATGACCATGAACAGTGACTTCCACGTGTCACTTCGTGGGTTTTTTTTTTAATTTTTTATTTTTTTTGAATTTTTTTAAAAAATTTTAAAATTTTTTAAATGTCCATGTTAACTCAGCAACGTGCCACATGTCAAAGTTAATGTTCTATATTTAATTTGGTCCATATATTTGTTATTTTTGTTCAATTTAGTCCTAATTTTTGTTAACATGAACTAATTTGGTTCCTCCCCAAATTGAAACCAAATTTAATTTTTATATTAAAATTCACATTTTTTATTAAATATTTTTATATAATATATTAAAATTCAAATCATTATAACTTTGATATAAAAATTAAATTTGGTCACATCTTCTATAGGAACAAAATTGAGACTGAATTGAACAAAAATAACAAATATAAGACCAAATTGAATATAGAACATTGATTTTGATACGTAACATGCTACTAGGTTAACACGTGGACAATTAAAAAAAATTCAAAAAAAATCACGAAATGACATGTGGCCGTCACTGTTCATGGTCATTAATGATTTAAACGGAGTTAGCAAAAAAGGACCCAGTTGAACAAAATTGACAAAAATTGGAACCTATTTGAACACAAAACCAAAATTAGAACTTATTTGACAAAACTTGACGAAAATTGGGACCAAAAAGGTATTTTAACCATAAGAATACTATTGTTTTATATATTATATATTTCATCGGTACAATATCTTAAAGTATTAGATACAAATACATGTCTGGACATGGATATGTTACCCACTTCGAAATATCATTGCATCATAGAGTATAAGTCAAAATAATTTGTTGAAAAAATCATCAAAAATGTTGAATAATATTATTGTTATTTATCGATGAATTTAGAGTCATAGATACTCTTTAGATTATCAATAAAAGTTTCAAATATGAATTAATAGAAACACTCAAACGTAATAAAATACATGCAATTATAAATATCAAGAATATTGGTAAGTGATTGGAAGTCAATACACTAGTTTTTCGGATGTTGAGTTTGTTGATTTCTTGTATATGAAAGGGTCAGGAGATCATTTGTTTGTGTGATATTCTTTATGCTATTAATGATTTAGTATGATGTGTGAGATGTTGAAAAAATGAATGGTTTATATAGATTAATGTTAAAATTTTTTAAGTATGATTTAAATGCTAGCTTATCTTTTTATTTGTTACATTATGATTTATCCACCAATAGTAATTGTATAGTGATTGTATGTTATATTAGTAGAGAATAATGCAAGTCGAAGAAATAAAAAGAATAGGAAGCAATGAAACTACTAATGATTTATTAATGATTTGTTAAAGAATAGTTGTTGCATAAATATTTATTTTTTAAATTATATAAATACTTCCATTATTAAAGATTTTGTACATTCAAAATAATTCTTTTTGAATTATGGAATACCATAAATATATTTTATATGCTTACATATTTCTTTCTTTAAACTTAATACTAATTATGTAACAACTCCAAAACCATTGCTATAGTGGGAAGATTTGTTGTCGATGTTGGTAACAATGTTTGCTTAGTTACAAAAGCAAAAGTCGGTAAATTAATTTTATCAATAAATAAAATGTTTTTATTAAAAACGTTAATCGGTATTGTGATTTATACCCATAATTTAAATGTATATCATTATAGTTTTTTTTTACTTTCAACTAGAATTAAGAATTTCATTTTAAAGGCTTTTGCATAAATTATTAATGTAAAAATATACTTTAAATTTTTAAAAAAATACTGAAATTAGTCTAAATTGTTAATCTAAGTTAAGTAATTTATATATTGGTTGGTTGGTGGCATGTAGTGCTAGCTTTTATAAAGTTTGACCCAAGAGGAGAGGGACCCACACGTGGATGGGTTGGTGAGACAATGAAATGTCTGAACAGAACCATATACATAGAAGATAAAAATAAGCAGAAATAATTGAAAATTAATAATAAAAAATGAAAATAAAACAGAGATAATAAAAATATTAATAAGATCCATTTATTTTTTACTTTTTGTATAAAAAAAATTAAATTTGGTATTTCTTTCTATTTTCAACTTTTTTTCTTAAACCAAACGAACCATTAATAAAGCACTATTGAAAAAAAAATATATAAGAAAAATATTTTCAGTTAAATGAAAAGAAAATAAAGTAGTGATACGTTAAAACTCGTTACCTTCTACTATTTTTTTATCGTATTATTTATTGTATTTGTATTTGTATTTTTTTCTCCCATATATTTTCATTCTCGGTGTCAAATTTAATCTTGAACAAGATATTTTCCGTAAAAATAAGAGTGAGAGTAAAGGTAGAGAGGTGCTATTAGCATTTTCATACAAAATCCAATTCCAATCCAAAATATGGCGTTGTAGTTGTTGATATATGGTGGTTCTAGTTTAGAACTTGAATACGTGAGATAAGAATAAG
>Ga0209389_1002047_pt1 | contig 15011 bp, 10 predicted proteins | sample CowpearedBW_FD_187526 | JGI IMG/M metagenome (GOLD analysis project Ga0209389, IMG submission 187526) | Root nodule microbial communities of legume samples collected from California, USA - Cow pea red BW (SPAdes) (version 2) | ecosystem: Host-associated > Plants > Roots > Nodule | place: USA...
AAAAAGTGTTATTTCTAATCAAAATGCGTTGTTAGCACAAGAATGACATGAGTAGATTCTTATTATTATAATGTAAAACTCTTTGTGATATCAAAAGAATATTATGTATAGGAGAATTATGTAAATTTTTGTATATGGGTTAGGAAACCCCAAATTGTCCTATTATTGAGCTAGTTTTTGCTGATCAAAAATAATTATGTGGCATGTATTTTCTATAATTTCAAATGAAATCAATAATGAAGCCACAAAAATTTCTTTATGGATTCTGATGTTAGAATGAAATTATTTCTTTGTTCCATTTATTATTGTTATGGTTTTCATTCATCTATGTCTTTTATATGCATGCTAATCACATGAGTTGAATGGTTTTTAAATTTAATTGAGACTTTACTTTGATTTATAAACCATCATGTGATTAAATGAGTTTTTACCAATAATTGAGACTTTACTTTGATTAAAGGTATTTACTCTAACTAAAATTAATCGAGACTTTACTTTGATTAATTAAGCTTTTTATTTGGTGAGGAGATAAAAGAATAGACATGATTAGGCATAATAAAATTTGATTGAGATTGTACTTTGGTTGAATTTATATGGATAATCTAAAAGTTCTCACTTTTAATTGAGATAGTACTTTGGTTAAAAGTGAGAACTCCAACAAATTAATTGAGACTTTAAATTGATTAATTTACAAAGCTACAACAATAATTAATTGAGCAATAATCTTTAGATTCCCGATGATGGATCTATTTTGAAAAAGAAGTGAAATTAATCTATTTTCTTTACTATTGTTTTTATCTCTTTTTTTCAAATTTATTTCTTTGTTCATTATTTCATTTGATTAACTCTTTTGTACAATTTTTGTAAGAACTAATTTGTTAGAAATCAATTCCGTGTTCATTGGCAGACGACTTTGGGTTACTTTACCCTTTCTATTTTGTTAACTACTATCTTAGCAATACTGACGTTGTTATAGTTTAGTAGTATTAATTTGATCACGTCAACGACAACATTATCAAATTTGACATTGCTACTGGAGAACACAGTTAGAATTTTTATCATTTTAGTTCTTCTTCTTTTTTTTATCAGTAAAATTTTTTTCCTTTATTTTTTTTTCTAACATTTATCTTCTTTCTTTAGTTATTTTGATTTTTTTTAAGCATAATTTTTGTTTAAGGAATTTTGTTGGGAAATTTATGAAACTAGTTCGGGAAGAATTTGGCTAAGGAAAGATAAGGTACTTAAGTTGTCCACGACACACCTCTCTTTCCTATAAAACTATTCAACAAGATTTCAACTTATTTATTTTCAAAAAACCATTTTGCAAAAATGCAAAATAGTTTTTCATGTGAAAATAATCAACAGTGTGATTTTCAAATGAACTGTGATTACTATCCACAACAACCAAATGATCCATATGGTTATCAGCTTCAAATTGTCACACCTACTTCTACACCTGATATAAGTAGGTTAATTATACGTCAATTTAATGATATATATATATCCTAGATCATCCTTTTTTGAACATGAGCAACAACCATATTCTGAGTATCCATCCCAGTCATCATATGTTCCATTTGGTTCTCAACAACAATAACATGCATCACAACAAGAAGTTGTAGAAACCAGTGGACTATCTTATAGGGAAGTTGTGTTATTAATGGATGCACTGAGAGAGAAATTAGAGGTCAAAGATGAAAGGTTGCAAGCTGATCAACGATGGAAAGATATTGAGCAAGAGTGGTATAAAAATGATCAGGTATTATACGACATGATGGAGGATGTAAGTAACAACAACTTTGTAGAATTAATTGTATCTGTTAACTCCACCCCCCAATGCCATCCCAGATTTGTTGAAACCCCAAAATTTAGAGCACTTCGTCATGAAATACAAGAAATGCTTCTAAAGTTGGCTCATTAGAGCTGAACAAATGTCGAAAAATTTAAGTTAGCTAATGAAAGACAAAGATATGAAGGCCACCTTAGAAAAACTTATGAAGACGATAGTTGAGAAAAGGGATGAAATGATAATGTTAAGGAGCATGAATCAAAGGATGGAACAATTGAGCATTGATGTAAACGAGTACACGATTCAAATATTAGATCAACCAACACTAGAATCACATCATACTAATATATCTATTGATAGATATAATGATGTTAATAGTAATATGTCTATTGATGGACATATTAATTTTACTAAAAATGTTATGGATGAAGAAATTGAAGATTCTCACACTGACATATCTACTTATGGATATGATGTTGCTCAATGTGAATATAATTTTTTTTTTGTTAATGATGATATAAGTACAAATGATCTTTTTCATGACAAAGTTGTGAGAATAATACAATGGAGGAACTAAGTGAAGTTGAAGAACCAACAATATTCGAAGATGCAACTGAAGCATCTACTACTGCAACTAGCTTGGTAAATGATAAAGTAGTAAAATCAACTATGTCAGGTGAAAATTTTTGCTAAAATGATGAGATTATGAGGATTATGATGATCCGGTTAACCATCCTAATGCACTTGATGATGTTGAAATTGAGTTGAAGCCACATGCTCCACACGTCAAGTTTGTTGATGTGAATGATGAAAATAGATTTTCAATGGTGATTTTTGTTGACTTGGCTGCGAAAAAAGGAGAAAGGTTGCTACAATAAGAAAAGTAGTTAGATTCAAATTCTTTTTGATAACACTATTGGGAAAAAAAGTTAAATTGCATGCATATCTATTTTTTGTTTTTAGCATAAGTAGAAAAAAATTTAGAAAATGTTCAAAAATATGTATTTTTGTTTTTAGGTATAAAAGTGAAAAGTAAAAATTAAAAAAAAAAATTATACAATCTGACTTCTACTTGAAAAAGTTAAAGAAAATCAATTTTAACATATGGCCAAATTGAGCCAAAAGTCACAAAATTTTTCGTCTCCTCTCCAAAATCAGTCCATCAAGGACAATTTTATGAAATAAGTGTGGAGGAGACAAACCACAGGTAGGATTTTTCTTCTTTTGTTTTTTCAAGTTTTGTTAAAAAAAACGTGATTTCTTTTTGGGAAAATTATGAAAGTATTCCCTTTCTACTTGGTGAAACTTTTAAACAATATATTTCATAAGAAATCCACCAAAAATATTTCCTTACTTTCAATAAAACATATTGACATTAGATTTTGGGATTTGGGATTTGGTTCAGAAATTGGGATGATCGTAATTCTGGAAAAATAAAAGTTGTGTTGCTATGAGTGGATTGTTTCTAGGATTTAGTAAGTTGATTTGAGAATTTCTTGATTAAATCTTTTGTGAAACAGTTTTGACCTTGTGAGTCTTAAGCCTTAATGTAAAGGATGGACTACCTTGTGCCATTCCTATTTTTCTTAAGTGACTTGCTCATGTTTTGTTTATACTTAAAAACTTGATTCTTTTGTTTTGCAATTTAGGTGAATATGCATGATTTGATATGCTTGAGGCATTTCTTGTTTTTAGCTACTTGGCCAAATAAGCCCACCTTGATATTAATCCACTAGTAGACCCTTTGAGATTTAAACCTCTTTTTTTTTTTGTTTTTAGCCCATTATAAATCCTTATAAAGAAAAAGACTATGTTTTTTCTTACCTTAGGAAGAAGGAGCTAGTGAGTTATGTTAGCATTGGTTGGGAAATAAAGTGTGTGGGTGAGTACCTCACCCACAAATTAATAAAAATGGCAAAAAGAAAAATAAAAATGATGAAAGTTTTGTAAAAGAAAAATTGTTTTGTCAAAGAGAGCAACAAATGAAAAAGAGTTGTTTTTGAAATTAAGCTTCATTATTCTTTCTACATTATTATTCCAAAAACTCAAAAATCCTAAAAATTTTCCTACCTTTACCTTGACCCGATTATAACCTGTGAAAAGTCCTCATGATCTTTGAATGCATATTTTTGTGAAAGTTTATGAATATTATAGTCTTCTTAAATAACATGAGTGTTTACTTACATAGGTATTTTGAGTGAAAACACAAGTCAAAACACTTGAGCAAATTTTGGTGAGAAAATACACATTTTAAACTTGAGTGATATCTTTCATATTTGATTGTCCTTTGAATTCCAAATTTCAACTCATATGTCAAAAATATAACTTTTCCATTTGTATATACATGATAACTTGATTTCTAGAAGATTGATTTTTTCCAAGTGGTGTTCATTCTTTGATCCAATGTTGATGTGAAATAAAATAACCCAGAAATAAAGTTTTGAAATTACTCAATGTTGCCCAGAAGTGCAAAAGGATAAGTGTGGGAGTGTGATGAGTGCGTATTTTTGCTCTCATTTAATGTTTAATTTTGGATTTTTAGTTGAATTTTGTTCTTAAAAGATTGATTTAATTGGGTTTTCTTATACTTTGGTTTATTGAGCATGAGATACAAAAAGATGTTAAAAATAGTTTTTTAGTTGCATAAATGGTTTTTGGATATTTTGATGGTGTTAGTGTAACTACAACTGAGTTGAGCTCATGGAGGTGTGGAAATAAATTGCTTAAAGTTTCATGACACCCTAAAGATAAAATCCAAGAATAGGAAATTATCAAAATCACAAAAATCCAAGCCAAGCATTGCATGAAAGATGGCAAGAAAAGCTTGAAAAAGTGAAGAAGTTTGGCTAAGCTAAGAAGAGGAAACGAGCAACAAAAATTGGACCTTGCGATTTTCTCTATCTTTTTCCAGAAGAAGGACTTTGATAATTCATAAATATTTATGATAAAAGATGATTTGGGAAAATATATCTTTAGATATTTCATATGATATTTTTAAATAATTACAAGAGGGGCAAAATTGGAAATTGGATAGAAATTGGAAATTGGATACACACAGGCGCCAAAATTGGAAATTGGATAGAAATTAAGTTGTTGAATAATTAATTAAAGATTTTTATTAATTATCTTTGATATATCTCAAATTATCAACAAAGGAAATCTTCCAAATATTTTAGAAACCGAGAAAATTTGTTAATTATTTGAGAGATACTATATCAAAAGATAAAAGATTTCAGCACAGAAAATATAAGATTCAAGTCCAATCAACACTTATATAAAGATACCAAGGGAAAGCATAAAAAAAACTCGAGACTTTAGAGTTTAGGAACCCTTAGGGGGCCTAATTTGTTTCCTTTCTCTCTCTCTTTCTCTCTATTATTCTTCTATTTTTATTTTACTTTTGCATTCCATGGAGTGCTAAACTTTTCGGATTGATTCCACTGTAATTTAATTATGGATTATGATGTTAGAATGAAATAATTTCTTTGTTATTTTTATTATTATTGTGGTTTTTATTCATTTATGTCTATTGTCTTTGAATCACGTAAAAAGTAATGACTTTTACATGTTAGCTAATTAGCGAAGTGTTTAAATTTATATTCATGTTAATCACATTAGTAGAAATGAAGCGTTATCAAAGTTATATCATTTGTCTAAAATATTTGAAATGATGCATTAAAGACTTGGTAAGTGGTTAGTTCTTGGATGCACATATGACAGATAAAATCCATTGGGATAGAATAAAGTTATAAGACAATTTATTGTCATTTGACTTGGGAACAAAGGGAGCCATTAGTATTTATATGATAAATTAATTCTCTATGTTCTATGCAAATATACAAGATATACATATATATATATATATATATATATATATATATATATATATATATATAGTTGTTTATGCAAGGAAGGAAGCTTTTTGTAATATGTTTGGAGATGTCTTGGAGGGGCAAAGTCTAAACACATAATCAGGTGGGAAGCATGGGAACACATTGGCCAAAAAGGAAGATCAATCTTTCAAATAGAAAAAAAGTGTTATTTCTAATCAAAATGCTTTGTTAGCACAAGAATGACATGAGTAGATTCTTATTGTTATAATGTAAAGCTCTTTGCGATATCAAAAGAATATTATGTATAGGAGAACTATGTAAATTTTTGTATATGGGTTAGGAAACCCCAAACTATCCTATTATTGAGCTTTTTTTTTGCCGATCAAAAATAATTATGTGGCATTCTATAATTTCATATGAAATAAATAATGAAGCCACAAAAATGGGATTACTGACATTTGAGTGGTTTGGATGAATTCATACTTCCAAAAGTTATTTGACCAACGTAAAAAATAAAATAAATTATTTTTATCAATTGTTAATTGTTTTATGCTCAAATCTTTCGATTGTCGTTAGACATTCATACAAATTACAAGAAAGTAATTTATATATAAACTAAACTAAATTTTAAGATCGCTTAAAAAATAATAGTGTTTAAACTTGTACTTTTGTATTTAATTTGAAATTTTAGTATCGTTTACAATTTTTTTTTACTAATTAATAATATCCTTATATAAAATGTTCATGTTTTCATACATTGTAAAATATCTTTAGAATAAATATAATGCTTTTTAGTTTTGCTAATATTAATATTAAATTCATAAACAAAATAAAAAGTGTTTGATGTCCTTCTTACCAAGCTTGGTTTTTACTTGGTTGATAGAGTAGCTTAGATGGGCAAAAACATAATAAAGATATAAGGTGAAGATTAGAGTGCGTGGTTCAGTGATGAGAGGGTTTCCTGGAGAGAGATGAGATCAACTCTTAAGGAAGAAAGTCTAGAAGAGATAACTACTTTAGGGCGACTTTGAGAACAAGTAAGATACAATTAGAGCATCATTTATTTACTAATTCCAAAGTGATTTTACAATCGGTTTAATGACCTAAACTAGGGTTGTAAAAGGAGAAAGAGAAATTCTGATTTGAATTCTCCAAAATTGGTTCCAAAGGAGACAAACCTCAAGTATGACTTGCCATGTGACATACTCGTGCTTTTCACAATGCAACATGTGCAAAGTGTGAGCTAGAGCATGTCCCACACCTTGGTGACCAGCCTAGGATTTCTCTTGGCCAATATTAGCCCAATTAAAACCATAGGTAGGCTACTTTGACCTAGATACACCATAGGCCCAATCTCTCAAGTACAAAATTAAACTGATAGGCTCAAACCCAAAACAAGACCAGTACAAAGTCTAATTATTCTACACTACTTAGCCCATATGCAAAACCCAAAATAAACCTATTCTAATTATTTTATGATAGATTATATTGAACCTCTTCATAGATGATCTTGGACCCAATAAGGATATTGGAGGCATAATGTATCCAACCTCTTGTGAGTGTTTGATCCATGCTTTAAGTCTTTTGTGTATTTACTCTATGAATGGAATGGTTGGGCTTTTGCCATCATTCCCTCCCTCTTAAGAAAGATTTATCCTTATATTTGTATGATTCTCCATGACAACAATGTTAATGTTGGTTAAGTTGTTTCTTCCTCCTCTTGGATCAAGGACCATTCTACAACAAACACTAAACAACCAAGTAAGTTTTAAAACTACAAACATTCTTCGAAGAATAATTTTATCAGGAAAATATTTAAACAAGATGTGTCTCATAATGTTTATACACCTCATACCAAATGAATGATAAAGGTATTTGTTTTTATGAGCATTTTTTATTTTCTTGTCTGCCTTATGTCGTTTCCATGTGACCTTGAATGGGCTTTCTTTCTCAACACAAGGTTTATTTCAATATGGATTTTATTCTTCCTTAGAGGAAGAATTAAAGTTGACCCATCTTTAATGTTACACAAGTTTTTTACCCTTAAAATTATGACACATTTGTTGGGCACTTAGAAGATTTATGTCTTCTACCTAAACACTTAGAACATTTATTTCACGGGTATGAATGTAGGTAGAAGTTTCTTCCTTTTTTCTTTATTTTTCTCTTTATCTCTCTTGTTTTTCATTTCTACTCGGTCTTCTATCACTTGGGTTAGTGTTAAAGGATGGGGTACAAAATTTTTCTCCTTGTGGGTGAAGCCATTGTGCATAGATTTCTTGTCAAATTGCCATGGTATTTCCAATAAAATATGACAAGATTTCATAGGAACTACGTCATAAAGCATAAAAACCTCATATTTTCCTCTAGAAAACATGACCTTCACTGGTTAGTTAACTATCATATCTCAATCTTCATTAATCTAATGAAGTTTGTAAGGTTTTGAATAGGGTACAATAACCAAAGCCAACTTGTCAACCAGTCTAATACTACAATAGTTGTAACATGTATCATTGTTTACAATGAGAGCACAAGTATTTTCTTGAACTTTGCATCTTGTATGAAAGATGTCCTCTCTTTATAACAATTATCGTTGACTATGTTGATTGTTGAGAATCCTTCTTATCATAAGAAGGTCCCCATCACAAAGGTAATCATTATCACTCTTTGCTTCATAAGAATCATCACTCTCACTAGAGCTTTCCTCGTCTTGGCTACTATAAAAGTTAGTGCCCCTCAGAATCATGGTCCTTTTGGTGGGGGACTATGGTGCAATATAACCTCCACCAAGACATTTAAAACACTTGATGTCACTATTGTGAGTGTGTGATGATGACCCTTCCCTTGATTTTCTCTTTCTCTTTTACTAGGTTCCTAAAGCGTTCTTCTTTGACTTGTTTACCCTATAGTCTTTCTTGACATAGGAGCTATAGTGACTAGTTTTCAAACCTTTTTTCAAACTTTGTTGCACTACTTTTATGCAAATTTGTACTAAATCATTCAAATCTTGGTAAGTTACCAGTTCTAATCTATCTCTAATTTCAATGTTAGGACACATTAGGAACCTAGAAATGGTCGTATCCTCATGCTCCGTAATCCATGCCCTCTTCATATCCTTGAAAGTTAAGGGTGGCTAAAGGCACTTTTTCTCTCCTCACTCACTTGGTGGAAAGCCAAACATTGTTCCACCTTTATCTCCCAATCAAGGTATGCCTCAACATCATCTTTTTCATAAAAATGAGTAAGATTTACCCTAATTTCTCATACTATCTTCCTCAATGTGAGTCTCCTCAGACTTAGAGCTTCTACTTGAATGGCTCATATTCTTAATTTTTTATTTTTATTTTTTTAATTTTTCATCTTTATGTTGCAAATCTGAAGTTCCTTATCTAGAATGGCAAGTTGGGCCCCTTTTTCAATTATTTATTTTTCTTTTTGTAAGACCTCTTATTTTATCCATATTTTTAGTGACTTTGTGCAATTTTTGTTAAACTTTTTAGTGAAGAGCTTGAATCGTTACCGATATGGTAAGAAGGTTCTCTAGACATGATTGTTTTTTCTTTCAAAGAATTTTCTAAGCAGGAAAAGATAGTAAGTTTCTCAAGTTCACTCCGATGAGAGAAATGTGAATCATTAAGACAGCTTAAGTACCAAGTCTTTCCTAACTAGAACTTACCCCAATACTTCTTACACAAATTTTCTCAACGGAAAATAATTGAAAAGGAAAGATTGACTCAATAAAAACAAAGAAACAAAGAACAAGTTAAAGTTAAAGAAAAGAAAACAACCTGGAAAGTAAGGTGTGTCCTAAAGGGAGGCAAGCTTGTTGGCACTTGTGATCCTTCAAGACACTCATCGACTAAAGTCCTTGTATTAATCAATAATGGTTATAATAAGAAGATGGAAGAACACCAAAGGCTCCTTCAAGACACTTGATTAGTTGATTACAATTTGTTTAGAAAACTTGGGGAAAGCCACAAAACAAGAAATCCTCTTTTGGTGTTCCTCTTGTACTTCTTTATTACACTTCTTGCTTCACTCCTCAAATACTATCATTATCTGAAACTATAATTTTTACATATTTAATAATAATTGAAATACTATCATTATCTAAAACTACTTTTGGTTTTTCTTTTTCTATGTCTATAATTTGCCCTCATTCAGGCTCGGTAGTGTGTGCTATGAGCTATAGAGAATGGTTGGTTTATAGAAAAAGCAAAGTTTCAAATTTCTTCATTCTTATTGAGAGAAGCAGGAGCAAAAAAGACAACACCGAATACAAATAGTTTATGACTTCGGTGGATTTTCATAAGCCTATTTTTTGTTACTTTTTCCAACCTTTTTTAACTCTTTACCACAAAATTGTTGGGAGGGCCCCACTTTATGTGGGCCGACCCATAAATCTACAAGGTAGGTTCCTTTTATACTCACCTTTGGAATCATTTGAAGCATCGTTTCATAATCTTAGAAAAACATAAACATAAAAACAACATGGTTACCTTTACAATTAAATAAAAATATAGCATAGAAATAATAACTAATATCTTCAAACTCTTCATTATTTTATTCAAATAGTTAAAAATAATTTTATAATTTAAATATGGTTTAATTATGCCTTTGGTCCCCATTTTGGAGTCAAAATCTCAAAATGGTACCCAAATTTTTAAAAGTCTCAAATTGATCCCCTTTTTTGTTAAAACGTCTCACGTTTGCCCTTTCTGTCAAGTCAAACGTGACACCGTTAGAGGGAGTGCCACGTGTCAGTTCCTCGATTTTTTGAATTTTTTTATTATTATTTTTTTTTAGATTAATGTATTATGCTATTTTATTAAATTGAGATTAAGTATTAAGAATGAATTGTAAATTTGTCATTTAAAATTTTAGATGAGTTTGGTGGAGTAAATATAATTAATATAATAACAACTCACATCTCATTCTAACGTTATTTACACTAATTACATTTTATCAATTAAAACATTTTTTCAATCTATCGAATATATTCCATCACTCACTCACTTTCATAACCATTCATCTCAAATTCTTTCATTTCTCATCATTTTTTCCTTAATCCAAACAATTGATAATGTTTTCTACCTTTTATTGGTATTAAGTTTCATGAATAAAATCAACTTCTCCATAACTTTTATCTTGTTTAATCCTCAAGTTTATGTTATTTTTGCATTGTTTTGTATTTTAGTTGTTTTATGTTTTTTTACTTCTAATATCTATTATGAGTGTATGAAATAAGTTAATAAGAAGCAATTCTGGTGGAGGAAAACAAGTTGGAACTCAAGGAAGCATGATTGGACAAGAAAAATTGATTTTTAGACAAATACTCATGTCGGGGCACCAGAATCGCGCCTTGCATTGCAAATATGGAGAAAGGACTCACATATATATACTGCCTTGGACCACCCTTGGAAGGCCAGAAAACCACTATTGGTCACCAGGCTGACTCGTTAGGTGAGCTGGTGGATAGCTAGGCAAAGTGACAACACAAAACTAAGGTATTTGAGTCACTGGGTGAAAATATGACTCGTCAAGCGAATTACAAGTCAAAGAGCGTCAATTTTAGGCCTCGTTGGGCAAGAATGTCGACCCTAATACGTGAATATGGTTATTTAATCATGTTTCTACAAGAGTTTTGGAGGATTCCTCATTTTGCACGAAAAGAAACACCTTTGGTGCTTGGGAAAGGCTCTTGGAGACTATTATGGTTGTTGGGAAACTCTACCTTCTCCTTCTTGGGTCTCCTTCTTCATCCATGGAGGTTTTAGCCCTTTTAGGTTGGAGAGGATGATGGGCTACGCAATTGGAGCATGAAGCAGTTATCAAGAACCTTAGGAGAGGGATTTTTTTACTTTATGATTCCAATTTCTTCCTTATTCTTCAATTTTGTAAAAATTTGGATTCTCCCCCGTAGAGAGCAATTTCTATTTGTTGAGATCAAATGTAAAACATTGAATTTTTGTGTAAAACTATGTTGTTAAAATATATATGCTTTTCCAATTCATGTTAGTGTTTGATTTCAATGTTTCATGCTTGATGTGGATTGTTCCCATGCTTGATTTATGATTCTTGAGGTGTTGAAAAATATCTTTAGAATCTAGACTTGAAATTGAATACCTAATGGATGCTTGTATCTAGGAATAGAACTTAGTTCATTAGTAATCTTTGACTCTTGAAACTAATGCATGAGTTCACTTAAGGATTTAAGGGATTGAAACTTGATGACTGATATAGACTCAAAGGCTATAGGAATAGGATTTGATTATTCTTGTAAATTGATTTTAATATGAATATGGAATTGAGATAATTTAGAATGCATGAGAATGAAATTGTTGAAGTCTAATATTGACAAATTGTAAATACATTATGTTAAATTTCTTGTTACCTACCAATTGTTTGATAAAATACCATTTTTTTGTGTTTTTGTAAGTTTTGATGTCTATTTGAGTCGTGAATTGCAAGATTTGTCATGTGTTACACAAGTTCCCATAAAGAGAACAATCTTTATTACTTGTTACATGCGACCGGTGCATTTGCCATTTTTCACTAACAACAATCTCACTTTCACCTCTCTCTCTCCCCTCACATCCACTCCTCCAAATTTATCTTCACAAAGAAACACACTACAAAGATCCAAAAGAACATAAAATTATAAACCCAAATAGCTACTCACCTTCGAGTTTCACATTATAATAATCTTCACCTAAGCTAAATGGCTTATAAAAATCTCACTTAACACCTCCTTTGTGAATAGCAACAACCACAAATCACAAATTTTAAAGTAATTATGCATACAACAACCTTCGTCATCATTGAATAGAAGAGCAAAGTGGAAATTTTCAAATTTGTGCGAATGTAGGAAAAAAAAATATTGGATGTAAAAGGTAACTACCTAACAAAATTGTAGGAGTGTGAGATACCACACAAAGCCCGTGCAATAGCCCTTTAGAATTGAATCATTATCAGATATCCACCCTTGTGCATAAATGCACTTCTATTTAGAATAATAAATCTTTTAAAGGATCAAACTTTTTATGAGTAGATTTCTAGATTAAGCATTTAAGAAAAAAAAATTGAAATTTTTATTTTTGAAAGAAATAATATTTTAAATTTTTTATTTTGTAATAAAAACACTTATTTTGAGATCTTTGAAATGAATAATTCAAAATTTTGAATTATGCATTTTTAAAAAAAATATATTATTGAATAGTAATATTATGCTTGCATTTGTAACAAGTCTATTCCTATAATTACTAAATCAAAGGGTGCCCTCTTTTATTTCATTATTTAAACAAATATTACTCATGGTTCACTAAATAACGTTGAGTATTGAAGCTCCATGGATGAATTTGACAGTTGAATGAAGTTTCTTTGTAGCATTGATGAAGATGCACCGAAGAATGAAAAGGTGATGGCAACGAAAAATGATGTAAGAAAGTTCCTAAGAGATTAGGCCAACTTAACGAGGAAGGCTAGAGGAGACATATAGGATAATACTCTATCAATTTGGACTCTCAAAATGCAAGTCATTGAGTGATCTCACCATGTATTTGCAACAACAATTCAAGAGTAACCTTACAAAAAGTATGGAGGCTTGATTATATAGTCAAGTATTTCAACCACTCACACTAATTAGTCATGTGCACAATTATACTAGATCTAGATCTCCTTAATTGGTGGATCAAAAGATATGTGACAAGTCACACTTTACATTTTTGTAGCATGTGCTAAATGTGTTTGAGTGTTGAATGAGCTCATTCGGCCAAAGCTAAGTTCGATAAGGCTAAAAAACCATTGACACTTAGTTTTGATGAATTTTAATCCATTCTATGCTAATGCACATATATTAAAAGATGGCCCAATTACATTGGTTGAAATACAAACTAATCAAAATTAGCTAAATCTTGATATCTTCCTTAGCCCATTTGAATAACAATTGAATGGCTTTGGACTCCAAAAGGTTGAGATTCATTTGCTTCTTAAATTCTCTTAAGCATTCCTCTAGGGATTGGGTCAATTGGACTTGGACCTTGTGTTGGGCTTGAACCCAAGTCATCATTGAGTAAGTACTCAAGTTAATCCAGAACAATTCTTGTCCTAACTAATAGGTTCTTGTATTGAAACTTTATGCAATTAAATTCTTGATTGTTCATTTCATTTGTATACCGGTCTTTCTCTTAATGGAAAGTTAATAACAATAAAGTGATTGTTGATATGGCATTGCTTTTTCTCTTCCTTTTTCTTATTGTTAATTTGGTGCATTGCTTTGATACCATGTAAGTGTAAGCAGGGATTATAGAATTTATATACTCTGAAGGGAGGTGTTTCTAACTATTGAGAGAATGAAAGTCCAGCTCCATGAGTAGGAAATGAATATTTATTCGCATAATGATACTTCTTGATAACTCCCACATCATCCAAAAAGGTCCCTCTAAAATTTAAATGCTTTCTAAATCCTCTAAAGGTTAAACATTTTTTAAGTACTTTTCAGTATTCTCATATTAAAACCTCATATCAACTTTTTATTTGTTATGGTCACTTGCAAATTTATAAAAAGTATGTTTAAACATTAGAAGAACAAAAATAATACAAAATATTTCTGGAGGATGTATTTAATAAATTTGAAATTTTACATACTCAGAATGTATTTAACTCATTTGATATTATGATATAGACTGCTCCTAGTTGATATACCAAACATCTATGTTATAGAACATGAGAAAATCATCACTTACAAGCATTGCTACACAGGAACGCCCTCCAACAACACTCAACTATGATGGGGTTGGGACTGTTATACATATTATTGACTTCCCAGCTATGCATATCCATGTCCTTTGGATATCCCACCAAACAACTAATGCAATATCAGAAGCTTAACTCTTCACTGTGATGATGATGATGATGATGGCTTCTCACAAAATCGAACATGCACATATATGTTTTCTGGGCACCTCATCAACTTTTTTCTCTGTTTGTGCCATCAAAAGAAAATTTTCAACATTTTGGGTCATAAAATTTGGTCCTAGTTAGCTTTAGAACATTGCCTATACCTTGCACCTATATGGAACTGCTTTTTGAGGTATACATGTATGATTATAGAAAACAGTTACATAATATATTCCAGAATGAAATATACCTGTTTTTGCTTTGAGCAAAGGTGGCTGGACCACAACATGCATGGTTATAATAACCCCTTTGGGAAGCTCACCTAAAGGTACTCTACACTGGCCAACCGATCTGTTGTTCTCCAAAATTCTGCCACCACTTATCAGTTTTATATCATTTGCTGACTTTGGTATAATTTTCTTGTCTAAGGACAACCAATACAAATTTTTATAAGTGGTTAGAAACAAAACAACTAAATAAGGGAGGAGAAT
>Ga0209389_1002052_pt1 | contig 14997 bp, 8 predicted proteins | sample CowpearedBW_FD_187526 | JGI IMG/M metagenome (GOLD analysis project Ga0209389, IMG submission 187526) | Root nodule microbial communities of legume samples collected from California, USA - Cow pea red BW (SPAdes) (version 2) | ecosystem: Host-associated > Plants > Roots > Nodule | place: USA...
TATATATATATATTTGATAACACTGCACGTAATTTCATTAACGCACCTTTGCATAATTGAAAAAGATTCATGTGTTGTGGGCCCCACTCCTTAAAGGAGAAAAATTGAATTTAAAACCAACATACAAGCAAAATTCGGCCAACCAAATTCGAATCTGAAACCTCACACACAACAATAGCTTGAGCTAACCACTAGGCTAAACACTTTCACATTATATAACATGCATTATAAGTATTAAAACACTTATGCTCCACAAACCATAATTCCTTAAATCACTTAAATAATTATTATAAATACCACAATAACTTAAATCACTCAAATAATAATTATTTCCTATTACATAACTTAATAACCTAATTAAATTAAAGAAATCAACAATATTAATCAACCCATTAATTTTTTTCTATGCGTTTCCCTTTAGTCTAATTTTCCCGGGTCTTACAAGATGAATTTGAGGACAATTTCTCATTAGCAAAGAGGCTATGATAGATGATTATCTCCTAAACTTCAAGTGATACAAATTTTAGGACAAATTCTCTTCAAGAAGAAGGGTATGATAGAGGACTATCTCACAAATATTTATAAGAAGAACATTTGCAATTCAAGGATTTAGGACAAAGTCGAAGATCAAAGCATATATCCTTGAAGCTTATAATGTGCCATGAAGGAGGAAACTTAAAGAACATGAAGATCATGAGCACATTTGAAAAAAAAGTTTTTAAAAAATAAATTTTCTATGTTTTTGGGCTTTGGACTTTCTTCTAGAAATTAATTTGTGTTTTTATGTTTTTGCGCTTTTTGCTTTCTTTTAGAGTTTCTAGGTTTTATTAAACTTATGTGTTTATATATATAGGTATCAAGAACTAATGTAGACACTTTTAGTCATATATTGAATTTTATTTCATTAAAGAGAGGATTCTCTTTGTTCTTGGCTTGGGCCTCAAGTTCTTATCAAAAATTAACATCTTTGTTGCAAATCTTCACTTGACTTACCAATTTGCTAGATTATGACGTCCTCCATACCTATCTTATTTTGTGTTCTTCTATGATTTATTTTTGTTGTCCCTATAGAAGATTCAAATTTAGAAATGATTGTACTATTTCTTGAATAGGATCATATAAAAATATACTAGCAAAAGATAGTAAGGAACAAAGAAACACTCAATATTGGTACAAAAAGCTAAGAAAATAAGGGAAATAATGGCTCATCAAACTCCTTCACACTTAGCCTTTTGCACTCTTGGACAAAACCACAAAGCAAAGCAAGGACAAATTGAGAGACATTAAAGAGACACAACACAAATATATGGAACACATCCAACACACACAAAGTCAAATAAGCAAGATATTTATGAACATCATACAAGTAATTCAAAACATATCAGGAAGATCAACCAACTCAAGAGGTGAATTGAAAAGTAATAAAACATCACAAGATATGCACAATATCACATAAACATTTAGGCTACTGTTTACTCTCAAAGAGTCGATGAAAAACAACCACCACATAGACTTGACAAGACTTTTGAAAGTTGTAATGGGGCTAAGGACAAGGTGTGAAATGTATGGACAAGTAGCTAAGACACTAGAGAAAATAGAGAAGTTGTTAAGTATTTATTTTGTCATAGTTTTAGTAGTTAACTGAATCTTTGTTAGATTTTATTTTAGTTAATTAGCTAATTTTATGGTAGAAAAGATTTCAATGTTGTCTATTGCATGTCTACAATCCAAGCAATTAAAATTAATGATCACTCAAGTCTGAAACTAATCTCTAAAGTGACATGTAAAGGAATCACGCTAATTACATGCAAATTATTGAATGAGTTTATAAACACTATAAATACTATGTTAGTTCTAAGAAGATGAATTGACATTGATATGTTTTTGCATATAGGGATGTGGTGCATTAGTATTGTTTGACGACACAGATACTTTCACTAGGAAGAAGAATTCATTTCCAAATGCTAACTTTCTTAGGGGTTTTGATGTGATAGATAACATGAAATTATATTTGGAGAACATTTTAGCCATTGATGTGAAAGAGGTTTACGGAGTAAGTACTTGCTATATTTTATCTTGTTAAGTTAAGATTCATAGATATATTGCATAATTTAATAACATGCATTAAAAGAAAGTATAATTTTCTAAGATAAGTTAAAATTATATATCTCAACTTCTTTAACCAAGATGGGAAGTACCATTATGCAAAAAAGATTCAACCACAACAAGTTTAGCCGAATCCAACTCAGACTTCCCAGCTCCTTTTTTCCATCTTGATGGCTTCATCAGTGCTTTCGCCAAGAAAATTTTCAATGTCGGAGAACCAATTTGTTAGCTAAAACTTGCATCAAACGTATATAGAACTGATATACAAAATTGGCTTGTTGAAAATGAATGATAAAGTATCAATCTCGATGAACATTTCTTGATTTATACATATGTTAATGGTTCAGGTGGTCATTCAGTAGGACTAGTGAGGTGTTGTTTCTTCATAAAGAGGATTTATAATGAGATCATTGTTGATGAGGAATTTGCAGAAGAAAGGCAACAAGAGTGTCCCTTCTGTGTTTTGTAACAAATAAATTATCCTCTCAATTTAATTATATTATGTGGATATAAACTTAGTATATTTGCTTTTGTAATAATAGTAATATGCATTTTTGTTTATTGTCTGTGAAGTGTTGATTGTTATGTATAAATGAAAAGGAAATCTACCTAGAACATAACATAATAATCAATCTTTATTGATTTTGAAAAACGTTGTGACAGTCAAAAGTGATGATACAAGAAAAACTAGAGGAATCTGAGACAAATTTGAAAAAAAAAAACTAAAACTATGTAGGAGTCAAAGTAACTCAGGCATTGTAGTTTGAATCAATCTAATTAGATAGATCAAGATAGAAAAAAATATATAATATACTTATGTGCTGAAATATCGTATTCATGTTTTATACGTTTCCTTTTTCTTTATATTCACTTTTGTAACTTGTAAGAGTTTTGAATAGTGTCAAAAAGTGTTTTTGCAAATACCAATGTTATTTGAAATACTTAAGTCACAAAATAGAAACACACACAAAAGTCACTAGCATTACCAGGTTTTGTAACCCTAGGAAGTAACGGGGTCTGTAATCCTAGGCAGTAACGGGGTTTTGTATACCCCCGGTAAATTGAACTAGTTTCAGGGGTTGCTGACAACCCCTAGTAATCCTTTAGCCACGCTGGTTCTTCTAGGGGAAGGAGGAACCCTGGGTAAAACCATTAGTGGGGGTTAAAACCCCTAGAAACACAAAAAATAACACCAACTAAAAATAATAATTTGTGTAGTGGTAATTGCAGTTGGAAACAGTTAATTGGGACTACATAATTTAAATGATGAACATGAAAAACACGACAAATTAAAAACTCGAAGGAATTTGATAAATCTTTAGGGATTTTACTCCTTACAAAATTCTAATAATAACAAACCAAACAAAATTTCAAAACAAAGCATATAACATAAACTTTAAATACTTTAGGTTTTTTATATTTTATTTCATGAGACAAAAAATAAGATAAAAGAAGAAATACAAACCAGAACCTTGCTCTAGTACCAAAAGATATGATCATATCCAAAAATAGTGTACAATCACTTTTGAATTTGAATCCAATAGAGGCACAACAAAAATAAATTAGAGAAGAATGCAAAATAAGACAAGGATGAGGGATGCCACAATCTAGCATATTGATAAGTCAAGTGAAGATTCACCACAAAGATGTTAATCCTTGATAAGAATTAGGTTATTAATCCAAGAACTAAGATAATCCTTTCTTAAAGAATGCAAATGCTTATAATATGACATAAAAATTAGTTTTTGGTACTGTAAGACCCGGAAAAATTAATTAATTAAATAATTAATTAATTAATAAATGCGGGTAGAAGGTGTCTTTATGGTATTTATTGTTGTTTAATGTGGTGTGGAAAAGTGCTAGCTCATGTGGTTGAGAGTACTTTGATTGTGTGAGAGGACTTGGGTTTGAGTCCTATGTATGCCAATTATGTGTCGTTGTTTTATGATTTATTTTAATAATATGTAAGAGTGTGGAATTTCAAATGTAAACTTGTGATGATTGTTTGTCACCAAATGTGATTTGGCATAGTGGTTGTGCTTTAGCCTTATGAGTGGAAGGTCACGGGTTCAAACCTTGGTGGGCAAAGAATAAGCTTTTTTTTGCTAACTATTAGTTGTGGTATGAATGTGAAGGGGTAAAGAAAACCTAGCAGAAGGATAACCATTGAATAGCCATTAAGCCCACACTTAAGTCCAAATCGTTTTTTTTGCTTTAACCTACATTGAGCCACTTATAAAAGGCGAAATTGAAGAGAAAATAGGGTTTCTGCAGTTTGGTAATTTTTCCTATAGAGAGGAGAACGAAATTTTAGAGAGTGAGAGGTGAATTTGGGTGTTTGAGAGGTTGATTTGGAAGAGGTCTGAAGCAAAACCGTGGTGAGCAAAAGAACATCAAATTCTACCAACTTTAATCTAATAATCCATGTTGTTGTGCGTATTGTATGGTTTTGGTGAAAATATGTGCTGAAATTCGTGATGCATATGATGGAAATTGGGGGTGGTGAAATTGGTACTGTTGTGTGTTGAATTTTGGACTAAATGCATGAGAAAAATGGTATATACTGTATATACGGGAATTGAATGGAATTTGGAAATTTGGGGATTTTAGGGAGTCTATATTATGCCAATGTGATGTTGCAAATTGTGTAAATTGTTTTGGTATGCTCGAATTCTATTTGGTGTGTTTTGTGGTGCGAATTGGACTAGGTTGGAGTGAATCGAGTGCGTGATCAGTGAGGGAATCTGCATTTCTCGCTCAGGCGAGCTTGGCTCGCCTAGGCGACCCAATCTCGCCTAGGCGAGATTAGTAGAGACGCGTACCCTATTGCCATACGAGCTTCTCGCTCAGGCGAAGAGGATAGGTTTTGAGCGACATAGGTTCTCGCTCAAGCGAGTAAGGGTCGCCTAAGCGAGATAGTGAGGGAGTTGCGCGTGTTGAGCGTGACTTCTCATCCAAGCGAGGGTTTTTATGGGTTTTGAGCGAACCGGGGTCTCGCCTAGGCGAGATGGCCTCGCCTAAGCGAGATGTCATGGCCATATGTGATACTTTGTTGCCTGTTTAGCCCAGGCGAGTTTGGAAGGGGTGTCTAGGCGAGAGATGATCTCGCCTAAGCGAGCTAACGTGGTGTGATCATTGTTTTAAGCTCGCTCAAGCGAATTGGTTTAGCCTAGGCGAGGCTGCGGGCTTAGCTTGGGCGAGAGGTCCCTAGCCTAAGCGAGTTTATGTGAATTATTGTGTTTTTATGTGCTTGTGAGTGTGTTTTTGATGTTTATACCAAGGTAGGGTTGTATATGCATGTGTGTGGTGCTTGGGCTTGAAGGACTAAGTCCAATAGGGGTTTGGGATGTGCTCGGTGGTTGGACACATGATGGGCATGGAACTGGTTGAGTTCCCGTCGGCTACTAATGGGCGAGGAATCCTTAGTATGGTGATTGCATGTGTCGGGCGCACGATGGGCAAGGAACTATGATGTTCCCGTAGGCTACTATTGGGCGAGGAGTCCATAGTAGTGTGATTGCGTGCGTGTCAGGGTCCAAGTTATGAGACTTGGATGTTTATACTACAGGCGAGGAGTCTGTAGGGCAGGACTATGAGCAGGATAGGCTCATAGGGTTGGACCACGAATGAGATAGTTTCGTGGGAGCACAGAAAAGTCCCAAGACCTAGTTCATGCATATGACTCATGAAGGACTATAAGGTCATGGTTGGGGTGATTTGGAAATTATGAGTTTGTACTTATGTTGTTTTGGGTTGGGAAGCATGTTTATTTCACATATATCTGTTTATGTTTTATTGTGCATAGCTCACCCTATCTCTGTGTGTGTGTGGCAATGATCAGATATCTTGTTATTCGGGAGCAGATGATGTGACAGGTGGGCCAGGAGATGCATAGACTCGGAGTGAGGGCTAGCGTGGGATATTTTGTATATACATATAGTATATGTTTATGATTTTGTTTTGAGAACCTCATGTAAACTTGGCGGGAGCCATTGCTTTTAATTCAGTTTTAAATTTCCCGTGTTTTGGGAAATGGTTTATATTAAATGCAGACTTTATTGTAATTCGGTTTTTATTTATTTATTATCAGTAATATTCCTTAGGGATGTTACAGGTACCTTTATATATAAACACATAAGTTTAAGAACACCTACAAACCCTAAAGAAAGCCCAAACCCAAAAACATAATTACATAAACTAACTTCGAAAAGAAAGCCCAAGCTCCAAAAACATAAAAATATAAACCAATTTCTGAAAGCCCAAAGCCAAAAAATATATAAACATAAACTAATTTTCCCAATAACTATTCTTCAAATGTGTTTTCCTAATTTTACTAATTTAACTTTCATCCTTCACGGAATATGATAAGCCTTAAGAAGATATTTTTTTTTTCTTTGACCTTGTCATAGATCTTTTGAATTGCCAATGTTCTCCCTCAAGTTCTTCTTATATATGTCCAAGAGATGGTCCTTTATCATGCCCTCCTTGATGAAGAGAATTTGTCCTCAAATTTGTACCAATTGAAGTTCAGAAGATAGTCCTATATTATACCCTCTTTCTTAAAGAGAATTTGTCCTTAAATTCATACCTCTTTAAGATTCGTTATCAAGGGAGTTGTTCAACTATAGGTAAAATCAGGGGTGAGATTGGCTTTGGTTGCTAATGTGAGTTTTACACAATAGTTGATTATGTATCTCTCCCCTCTGATTGGTGGCCCACGGGAAGAGCTTTGAAAGTTCCATGATATTTCATGGTTAGGCTCTCCCCCCTCATTTGGTAAAGGTTATGGTGGAGACAGTACATTATGTTGATTCTGCAGTTCCTATACCAACATCAGAAGTTGGTATAGTATCGAAAGCATTGCAAACTTTCATCGCCTGGCCCAAATATCTTATGAGGATGACACTATATTACACTTCGGTTTGTGTCTACACTAATATTGTTACATATGTAGTATTTAGTTTTGTTGTTTTATGTGTAGCAACATGAAACAAAGTTGCAAGTTACCACTAGCCACATTAAGGGAGGTTTGTGCATCCATTTGTACAAAACCAGTGGAAATTCCATGGGATGCCATTATTTCTGGTAGACAAAGTGAGCTTCGATTATACATATATGATTCTGATTTGAAGGAGATCTTAGCAGGCATTCGAGAGTTAAATATATATATTGTGCGGTTATGGATGATGTAAGTTAACATTTAATCATTTTTTTGTTACCTTGTACACATCTATGTTACTAATGTATATATTTAGGTACTTCATGGTTTGTGCTTGGAAAATAGGAACGATGACACGTTTGGGTTTATAGACCCTCAAGTTAGGCAACCAGTCGATAATTCCCCTATAGAAAAGATGAATGTACAACAATGTGATAAGTGACTAGTTTACTTGTAATTTCATATCATTTTGACACTTATCTTGTATAAATTTAATCAATCATCATACTTCATCTGCCTAAATGCAGTGACAACTAGCTTACATCTAATAATTTTTTTGAATGCTTGGTAGATACCAGACATGGGTCCACAACTTTAGTTGGTTTAAAGATTCTTGTTAACTAATGCAAGGAGTCATTTAGCTAGGGGTGAGACATCACACTTGGTATGATAACCTTAGGTTCTAATACTATAGGCATGGAGTTAAAATTACATTTAAGAGTACTTTCAGGAACACTAAGGTAAAGAACACAATTTATAGAGAATTAAGGGTAGTGCAATTGACTAAAAGAAGCTAAGTTCAATCGCAACGCCTTAATCAACATCACTTATCTTTATTAATATTCAAACTTGTTTACAAAAACTGTCAAACATCTATCACTGTTTCATTATAATCTTGAATAGATTATATATTACTGTTTTACCAAATCAAATATTTGTGGATACGACCTTATTGTGCTACACTCTATCCAATGCACTTGTTGGATAAATTTATACCCATAGGGGTAAACACAATGCCATACTGGATCAAAATAAAAGAATTTACATTGCTTCATATATATCTAAGTAAGTCTTTCTTTATTTATTAAGTTATATTTTTTTTGCAATTTTAAATATGTTTGAACTAATTTTGAGTGCAGTTGCCATTGGCAACAACTAATTATATCAATATCAGATCGTACTACTGCATGGTTTTGCTCCTTGCATAAAAAGCCCCCTAAACACTTAAAAAATATACTAGATACGTAAATCTATTTTAAAAATTCCTACTTCTTCATTGACCTTGAACATACAATGTCATGGTTTCTAACATTAAATGTTATTATTTTAGTGCTTTTAGTACAAAAAACATATTGACTTGTAGATCAAGTGCCACAACTCAACAAGTCATATGGTGGTTCCTCAAGGTATTTATAATACTCTATCATTTGTTACTTTTTGTATGATCCTATAATTCCTCTAAATAGGTTTACTAAGTAGTGCAGTAAACAAATTGGTGACTGTGAGTGCGACTATTACATTATGCAATGGATGACAACCATTATGGAAACCGATTATGAAAGTGTTTGGGATGAGTTATAATATGATATATCCCATTACTAAACATATAAAGTAATTCATTCTCATATGTACTAATTTTTACTTCACTTTACTTTTGCAGAATTTTGTTGACAAACATCCAATGGATTCAAAAGCACTATCCTATGTCAAAAAATGTGGGCAAAATATCTTCTTTCTAGATATAAGAAATTAAAGTAGTTGATAGTTAGATTTAGTTTAGTAGTTTTATATCTTTAAGAACTTTATTGACAAATTAGATACTTATTATTCAAAAGCCTTTTATATGTTATATTATTATACTTGATTGAACTAGTCATTTGAACTTCTAATAGTAAAACGAAAATGTAAATAACTTATTTAAAAAAAAAACTTTAATGGCGGTTATTACACTAACCGTCATTATATTTGCTTCTCCAATTCCAAATTTATTAATTTGAGGAATATAATGACAGTTAACCACCCAACCTTCGTCATATGTTAATTTAGTTTTTATTTAATTCATTTGTTTAACAACGGTGTTCATAAATCGTCATGGTTTGAGAATTTAACGACGGTTTATCATGCTTTTCATCAAACTTTTAACAACATCATATTCAACAACGGTGCAAAATTTGTAGTAAAAAGGCTCGTTTGACCATTATGAAGAGTCTTTTCTACAATAGTGTCACATTACACTAGAGTCGTACCAAGTTGACACCATTTCAATTAAAATTTAAAAGAAAAAATTACAACACACTAAAGTCATATCAAGTTGGTACGATTTATTCACAATAAGTCATATCACAGTTTTTTTGACATCTTTTTGGTTGGCTCTGTGAATGTTAAAAATGTTGATATAATTTCAGTATCTAGTTATATAATACACTAACTTGGCCTTTAATATTAACTTTAAGTTAACGTGGTTACTAATATTAACTATCAAAATTTTAGTTGAGAAAAAATAATCTCTAAAAATTTGTTTCCTTAGTAACCAATTCAAATGCAAATTTATGTGAAATCATTAAAAACAGTGATATGGTATAAATGCATATCTTTTCGGTTGGCTTTCCGAAAGTTGAAAAGGTTGCCATAATTGCATTATCTAGTTATAGGATATTCTAAGTTGGTCTTCAATAATATTTTCCGTAGACTTTAACTTAATCTTTGAAGTATTTCTAAGCTTCTAACATGTTTTTTCACGTGCTCATGAATCCTAAAATTCATTTTTCAGTTTAAATACAAAAGTTACATAAGGAAGTAATATATGTGTTGGAGATTAGTTTGGTTAATTATTTTTTTTATGTACCTATCAAAAGCAAGATGTTTTATGTTTATACAGAGTGATGATAGAATCTATTTTACTCACCAAAACAAAACTTTTAGATTAATTATTTTTAATTGATAATTTTTAAAAAGATAATTATTAAGTTGAGGATAATTCGTCTCATAATATTACATAAATTCAAGAAATAGATCAATAATACATGAAATAAATAAGCCTTTAGCTTATTGTGTGGGCACCTTATCGACCATTAAAGCTTTGATATAATCCTTCGTTTCTCCGTCTGAATTTGTATAATTATCTTGTTCTTTGTAAAGCACATCCATCACTCGTGCAAGGTTGAGACACGCATGAGAAACTTCATTGGTACTTGAGTAGGATTAAGGCATTCTTTATTAATATCCTTCCAAGCACTCTCCACCAACTTATGCAATTCTTTATGTGCATTTTGCCTTGAGCTATTATATTGTTTCATATAGCAATCGATGTTTGAGACAACGTGTCCTCTTTCATGCTCAAACTGCATAAATATTGAATAACAAATTTAACACGAATGCAACTAATGAAATATAAAGAAATTGGGAATTAAGGTTAGAGAGATAAGGCTAATTTAGATTATATAAGTGGGTGCAAACCTCATCTTACAAATCAGTTTTGTATGAATGAGTTAGGCTTAAAGTTCATGAGCCTTCCTAACATGGTATTAGAGTCATTGTTAGAGCATATTCTAACAAGGTATGTTGAGCATATAGTTACACCTGCTATCAGGCCACTACTAGACCACTCATTAATATCAAGTCTCACACTTAAAAGATGTTTATATCTGAGCAAGAGGAGGTGTGTTGGAAGTTCCACAAAGTCAATTTAGAGTATACAAGTGAATGCAAAACTCAGGTTTTGTAGAAATGAGTTTGGCTTAAAATCCATTTCTTAACACCAATAAACTTTTCTTCACTTTTCAATTCCTAATACTTTCTTTTTCCCAATATTATTATCTAAAACACTATATTTCATTATTTAAAATGCTATATTAAAAAATTTTTAAGACCAAAAATAAAATAAGTTATTGGAGCCAAAAAATGATTTCTTCTAAGGAAACAAAATCTGATAATTAATGTGAGACCAAAGCACATTTAAGAAAAAAATATTATTTAATCATGTTCTCCTACTTATAGAAATCAGTGAACCTCTATATGTTTAATTAAAGGTTTTCCATCCAGGTTTTGAAACAAAATGTGTTGAGTTACATAAGTTAGTAACATTGCGTATATGAGTAAGAACAATTTATTTTTTAAGGATCAAATATATTTAGTTATTGAAATTTGACGCGAAATTGAAATTCGTGTCTGTTCAAAATTTTGACACATTTTTATTCTCAAAACTTTAAAAATAAATTAATATAGTTTTTTAATCCAATTAATAAATTGTTTTTATGTGTGGAACATGTTTTTTAGTTGATATTAAAATCAGAACATATTGAATTGTGTAAACAACACAAATGCTATCATGAAACATGTTTGACACGTAAAAGAAGTTTAATGTAATTGGGTTAAAAGGACTATATTCATTCACCATCAAAGTTTGAGAACTAAAATGTATCAAAGTTTTAGACAAAAACAAATTCTAATTTTGTGTCAACGTTCAAGGACTAAAAACATAATCAACTCATCATTTAAACATACTTTTTGCGAGATTCCCATAAAAATGTTTAACCCTACACCAGTGCAGAAAGGGCTTTCTGCCCCGGTTATTTTCGACATTTTGCCTCGGGTCTGGAACCGAGGCATATTGGGGCGAGGCCAAAAGGTATATCTTTTGGCCTCGGTTATCACCCGAGGCCATAGACCCAGTTTTTTGCCTCGGTCTTGATAAGAACCGAGGCATATTCCTTTACTCGTCAGTTCCACAAGCTGGTCCATAATCAAATCTGATTCTCTGCAAATTGGAAGTTCTGAAGGAGTTCGTCTGCCATTATTCTCATTCAATTTCGACACTGAGGTCTTCTCGCACACCAGAACAAACTCAGAAAAAACAAAAATACATATCTATGAATTCAAAGCAAACACAAAAAATTAAATGCTTAAACAAAGAGAGTGTTGACGTGAGATTTCGTTTCTGGTTAACGAAGATTGATGAATAATGAGCACCATCAACGTAAAAATCAACGGTGTTGCTTCACTCTCCTTCAACGTGTACCCCAAACGCACCACTGTTTTCACCTTCACCCTCCTTCACTCACTTTTCTCTCTTCTTCTTCTTCTTCTTCACTGCTCACACCAAACAAAAACTTTAGAGAGAGAAAGAGAGAGAGACCACAACGAAATTACCCAAGATGTTGCTGGGTAAGAGACCTCGTCCTCCAATGAAGAGAACCACCAGCATGTCCGAAATAACGTTGGATCTGAACGCCGCCGCCTCCGATGCAACCGACCAACGGAGATCAGGTGCTGGTGGCGGCGCCTTAACACCCAAAATTCTAAGAAGACATTCTTCTGATTTCGTAGACACACCTCACTTCCTGCGCGCGTGTGCCCTCTGCAAAGGCCGTCTCGCACCGGGTCGAGACATCTATATGTACAGGTTTAACTCTGTTGCATTCCCAACTGTTGCCGTCAACTCCATAGTTTATTTATTTATTTCTCAATTCTGAATTTCTTCTGATTATTTTTATATGCATAATTCGATTTTTTTTTTTTTATTTGTAGGGGTGACAGTGCTTTCTGCAGCCTGGAGTGTCGTCAGCATCAGATGAACCAGGACGAGAGGAAAGAGAAGTTTGTGACGGCGTCGAAGAAGCAAGTCGTGCCTCCTCCACCGTCTGGTTCTCAAATCGCCGCCACCACCAAGGGCGAAACCACCGTGGTGGCGTTGTAGATGTGAAATCCAAACCCAACATGTCAAAAACGTGTTTTTATAGCTCCCTCTCTTTCTCTTTATTCTCTTTTTTAGCGTGGAGACTTTTTGGATAATGGGAACGGGTGGCTTTCCTTGCTTACATGCGCAAACCGGAGAAGTGTTATTTTTGGAACTTGGAAGTGCCTTGTAGTGATCAATCAATCCCCTTTGGATTTTGAATCCATAGATATATAATTATTGAAATTGAAAACAAAGTTTCAAAATCCTACTCCACTGTTGCTGCTTTTACTCTTTAGTTTTCTTTTTCTGCAGTTCCAAACTCTAATTATGAACACTTGCAGATGTTTGAATATTAGTTCATACTTTTCACCACCACCAATTTCATATCCTTATTTCACTTGGTTCCTTGTTTCGAAGAACCATGCGTGTTTGTGAGAAATTTGTGAATGGTGATTCCTCAAAGGAATAAATTTCTGGTTATATGCAAGTATTGCATAACACAGATCCTGAATTTTTTTTCTTTTTTCTGTGAATAATGAATCCGTCAAATCAATCTATGCGTGTTATCTCATTAAAACGGGTGTTTGAGGCAATTCCAAAGACCTGATCAAAAGGAACAAAATATATAAAGTAATCACAAGGAGTTTTGGCATTTCATGGATGCAGATTTATATAGGTTTTGCAACTTTTTTTTCTTTACAACTAAGCAACGAGATAGAAGCAGGTCGACTCATCTACAGGATCTCAAAGATTTGATATATTTGTCCAATCTGTCGATAGTGCTAAAATTAACAGTAAACAATATATTCATAGCAACAACTTGTCACTTAAAAGCATCAGAAAAATAACCTTTCCTAGGTAAAAGTTTAACCAACAAGAACAACCTTTGGTGCAGTCATATACTATACTATAATGCTGTAAATGCAAGTTGTGGTGTAGATTCAATATCACAAAACAGACTGCGGGACCTTGCAGAGACTGATAATAAATAATAAATAATAGATAATAAATAACAAATAATAAATAAACATTCATCACTGGTAGGGCTTGGCATTGGGAACAAAATAGCCTAACTTTTCTATTCGTTTTTTCTTTAAAAACAGTAAACAGTTGCATGTGTGAGATTCGTACAAGAAGGTTCACGAATGAATAATTCATGTGGAATTACTATGGATGTATGTAGCCATAGATTCTCTTTCTCAATTTGTTAATTCCACGTTCATCTTCATTAATTATATTTTGTTTAGTGAAACATTTAACTAAAACGAAAGCGAAATTAAAGAAAATAATAATAATCAGAATATCTCTCTTGATTCCCACTGGTGCTGTCAATAATGCATTCTCCTCACTCATGCATTTTCCATTTTTGTGGGCAATAGAGACAAATTTGTTTGCTGAATAAAGAAACCATCTTCATACTTTTATTGGTAAAATAGGTTTGGAACGAAGAAAGAGTTTTCTATTCCATAACAAGAAGGGTGCTACTGCAAGCAAGTCTTGTTTTTCAAATAATTTATCAATAAAGTATCATGAATAAAAATCTAATCATTGATGTTGTGGCTGACCTTATTTGATCAATTTAGCAAACTATCATAATTATAATATTGTCGTATTTGAGCTCTTTTATTATTGACATGTAAGAAAAATATTAAATATTATTAGTTAATGATTGCACTTGACAAATAGCAACTACGGTTAAACAAAAACTATATATCACATAAAACTAACAGTTTTATAGAATCGAAAAAAAAAAAAAGAAAAATTTACAGTCATATTTTAAGTCGGTGGCATCTTCAGGAGAAAGAAACAGTGACTTAGTCAGCTAGGTTGTAATAGGTCACCCTTTACACCCTATAACTCAACAGTGATGAGAGATAAATAGATTCATATGGAAAAAGAACTTAGAAAAATTCAAGATTGTATACTGTGTCAGAAATCTTACAAAATTAATGGAAAAAAAATTAAGGAATATTTATTAGTAAATAACAAAACAATTAGAAAAATGTAGCTAACGTTATTTATGATACCGTGTACCAAATTAGATGGAGTCATTCTCATTCGCAATTTGTTTATTCTTTGATCGATGATGGAAAAAAACATTAAAATAAAAAAGAGTTAGTAAGGAAGTGAAGGGGCAACAATCACCTTCACATAAGGGATGCGGCGGTCTTGGTGGCTTGTAAGGGGACCACACCAAACTGTACCAGAACAAAACCTAAAACATTACTCCTTTGCATAACATTTAAGAATTTAAATTTTATAGAATAATTTGTGC
>Ga0209389_1002054_pt1 | contig 14992 bp, 8 predicted proteins | sample CowpearedBW_FD_187526 | JGI IMG/M metagenome (GOLD analysis project Ga0209389, IMG submission 187526) | Root nodule microbial communities of legume samples collected from California, USA - Cow pea red BW (SPAdes) (version 2) | ecosystem: Host-associated > Plants > Roots > Nodule | place: USA...
AAGTGTCTCCCTCATTTATTTCTCACTTTAAGAATGTTAATGTTATGCTTCCAACTTGAAATTTGAGTCATACTTCTTCTCTTAGTCACTTGCTAGAGCATTCCAAGAGGTCACTTTAGAACCCCTTTCTCTAGAGTTGGCCTAATCTCTCTTAGATCACCACAAACAACCTTCATCCCACCATTAAATCATCAAAATCGAAAGCCATTTTCTCTCAACACCAAGCTCCCGCGCATCCACCATCCACCATAGTCACCATTTCAAGCTTTAGCCAAACCTAGCTTGAGGAGAAGACTATCAGAGTGAGTGATAATAACTATATAATGGACTTTAATCTTGTATTTGACTTTTCTTATACTTTTGTAGTAGAGTGTTATGAGGTTTGAGTTAAATTCTTGTTTTGGAGAGTGTGGGTGTACTTAGGGTCAAAAGGCATGGGAGAGTTGTCTATATGTCGTAAAAATTTCATATAGTGTTATTCTCTGATTGTCATTAGACAACGGTTGTGATTTTTTTTTAGTGTTGGATTTTCCACGCTATATTTCTTTGTTGATTGTTTTTATCTTATTTATATACTGGTAGGGTGATTCTCAAGGGTAAAGACAATGATGTTCTTCATGGTGAAATGTGTATTCACATCATTATTATAAGTAATTACGATGACCAGAACATCCCTTAGGGAAGAAAATATTTTTAAAATTAATTACAAATATAAAATTAATAAAATAATAAAACTATAAAATTATAAAATATAAAATTAAGAAATAGTAAAATTATAAAAATTATAAAATGATAAAACTATAAAATTACAAAATTATAAAAATTACACTCCAAATTAGCAAGACCACACAACTAATTTAAAGCATTTCAAATTAGGTATTAAGGATAAACCATCATATAAAACATATCTTGTATTTACAATCCTCCATGTAAAAATTAAAGAAAATTTTGCACTCACTAAAACTCCTTCGAGTATTAGGACGAATATAACAATACAACCATATATACTTATGAAGCTATTATGATACTACACCTTAAAATCTTCTAAGAAGTCTCATGCTACATATCTCTCATATTTCACCATTATCTACTCACGTATAACATACAATCATAGTAGGTGGGCAACCACGAACAAACATACAAACACAATGGTACGCTTATTTGTTTTTATAAAGTTCTATCATATACTTCTATTATAAAGGTCATAATTAAATCAAGTTTTAACAATTTAGTCATACTTTCTAATACATTCAATCAGGATCAAGCAATTTCTTAAGACCTTAACATTATCTAGACTCAATTTTCAGAATAACATGTATTGAGCGAAGTACGCTTTAGTCATACGCCTATCATACTAATCTCTAGAATGGCTCAACTTGGCTCACATGTATAACATGGTTAATCCACTATAGCTTGACCATAATGGTTGTATTTCCACTACAACAAAAATCACTTAAGACAATGGCATAAAATTGTGATCTAAATTATAAAAACCATGGTCTAAAGATAGACCACGGTTCTTGAGGCGTGGTATAGGTGAGTGTAGCTATAGGTAATAGACAACGATTTTTTGTACGACAATACTTTTAAAACCGTTGCTTAAAATCCTCACAATAGAAAATAATATTTTAGGTTGATTTTAGACCTCACCTATATTTTTAGACCACGTTTTTACTGGTTGTGCCCACCTAGTTTAAAGCAACAATTACGTAATCATGGGCTTTCATGATATTTATACAACATTTATAAAAGTATTATCTATTATAAGTTTAGGCCACATTTATTTAGTTGTTGTCTAATTTAGTGTGGTCTAAACTACAAAATGTTGTAGTGTTCAAACCAAGATCCCTCAATAGAAACCCATGTCAACTCTCACTACCTAAACTTCGTTCTCTATATGAGTATATGAGTTTAGGAGAGTTAGGATGACTTACTCTCGGGATTAAAGCTCAATACTAAAACTATATTTACATAATTGAAGCGATTCTCCTTAGAATTACTTTCATTAACATCATAACACACAAGATAACCATACTTTCTAATTACAATTTCAAGCTAAAAACATCTGTGAGATCTCATTCTTCCCCTTTCATTGTTATAATTCACATAATAATTTTATTGAATCACGTTTCTCATATAATATTAAATCATCACACCATGTCATATATATATATATATATATATATATATATATATATATATATATATAAATTACCTCAATACAAACTCATCTCATAACATCAATCACCTAGTATTTATTTTGATTGAAATATTAATAATTTATCATTTAGTTTCTATTGCATTTGCATAATATTTAATTACAATATCTCCATTAAGTATACTATATTGACACAACCACAAGACTCAAGCAAACACTCCAAACCACACATACTACCACTTTTATCTTAACATACACACACACAACAACCATTACAATAATATCCACACAATTAATGCATTCAAAATAAATTATAAAAATTCATAGAATATACCCCACCCCAATTTCACATATAAACACTTTCAAAATAATTATAAAAACTATATTTAAAATATAAATACACCAAATGAATACATAAGAGAAGGTGGATGGAGTTTCTGAAGGACTGCGATTTGAACTCTTGTACCATCCGGAGAAGGCAAATGTAGTAGCAGATGCCTTGAGTAGGAAGACAGTGCACACCGTGCATCTTATGATAAAGGAAGTAGAGCTATTAGAACAGTTCAAGGATATGAAGCTGCAGGTGAAGTTGGGATCCGAGTTCATTAGGTGTAGTACCTTAACTATATCTAGTGATTTCTTGGAATCAGTTAGGGAGAGGCAGTTGTAGATGCCAGTTTGATCAGGGTGAGGGAACAAATTGGGTCAGATGAAGCAAAGGATTTTGCTTTGGGTAATGATGGCATATTGAGGTTCCAGGGCAGATTGTGTGTGCTTGATGACGCATAGGTGAAAAGATTAATCCTTGAGGAAGGGCATAAGAGTCGTCTTAGCTTGCATCTTGGCATGACTAAGATGTACCAAGATCTCAAGGAGACCTTCTGGTGACAGGGAATGAAGAAAGATGTGGCCCAGTTTGTATCAGCCTGTCTGACCTATCAGAAGGCAAAGGTACTAGAGACCCGATGGAATCTACAGCCTTTGGAGATAGTAGTGTGGAAATGGGACAGCATCTCGATGGACTTTGTGACCCATTTGCCACGAACCTTTAGAGGGCATGATACCATCTGGGTCATAGTGGACAGACTAACTAAGAGTGCCCACTTCTTGGCGATGAACTTGAGGATGTCCATGGTCAAGTTGGCCCAGCTATACATCAAAGAAATTGTGAGGTTGCATGGAGTGCCTTCGAGCATTGTATTAGACAGGGATCCACGGTTCACTTCCCGATTTTGGCAAACTTTGCAGAGTGCATTGGGAAGCAAGTTGACCATGAGTTCAGGTTATCATCCTCAGACCGATGGCCAATCTAAGAGGACGATTCAGTCGCTTGAGGATTTGTTTAGAACATGCATACTGGATCACTTAGGTGCTTGGAATGAAGTGTTACCATTGATCAAGTTTACCTACAACAACAGCTTTCATGCAAGCATTGACATGGCGCCATATGAGGCTCTATACACCAAGAAGTGTACAACTCCCCTATGTTGGTATCAATATGGGGAAGCAGTATTGGTCAGGCTAGAGTTGTTAGAGCAGACCACTAAGAAAATGAGGTTGGTGAGAGATAGGATGTAGGCCTCTCAGAGTAGGCAGAAGGCGTATGCGGACCGCAGGAGGAGGCCCTTGGAATTCGTAGTTGGAGATCATGTGTTCTTGAGGGTGACCTAAACCACTGGTGTGGGAAGGGCTCTCTGCTCAAGGAAGCTTTCTCCTAAGTTCCTTGGCCCCTACCAGATCTCGAGGAGAATTGGGCCAATGGCTTATGAGATTACTTTGCCTCCTCAACTGGCAAATCTCCACCCGGTGTTCCACTTCTCACAGTTGAGGAAGTATGTGTTTGATCCATCTCATGTGTTGGAGGTCGAGGATGTGCAGATCAGGGAGGATCTTACTATAGAGGTACCGTCAATTGCTTTAGAGGATAGCAAAGTTAAGGAACGCCAAGGAAAAATAGTCAATCTTGTCAAGGTCATCTGGGATTGAAGGACAGGTGACTCTACGTGGGAGTTGGAGGAGGATATGAGGAAATCACATCCATATCTGTTTGCCTAGTAAGTTTCATTTTCGAGGACGAAAATTTTCTTGTTAGGGAGAATGTAAGGCCCGCTATTTTCTTTATTATAATTGTACCCTAAGTTCAAGGGACTGCCCCAATCTATTGGGCCTAAAGGTTGGCCCAAAAAGGAAACCAGACCCTAAGTCTGCCCTAACCCTAACTCTCCTACTCACTTTCAGAAACTAGTTTCCTTTGTTCTAAGAGCTGCAACCGTCACTCTGCTAGGGTTTATTTTCTCGCCTCGGACAAGTTCGCTCAAAGCTCGTTTCTACTCAACGTAAGTTAACCATCAACTCATACCATCCCTTCCTTAGTGTAATTTTCGTGTTTTCCCAGTTACAGTTTCGTAGTGAGCCCAATCTTAAGATATGTTCCACTATTTCCCAATTCTAAGCCTTTTCCTAGAGCTGTTGTGCTCCGTGGTTGGTGTCGAAGTAATGTACTAGCTTATTCTAGGTAAGGGAAGCTAGAACCCTCTTGTTTGGTGCGATTGTTGTTTGTCTTGCTTTTGTTTCATGATTTTTGAGCTATGGGACGGTTGGTATTATTGTTTGGGTATGAAAATGTATATGTGGCAGGGAGAAATAATAGCGAGGTCTGATACTCTCGCCCAAGCGAGCCTGTCTCGCCTAGGCGAGACTTGTAGAAACAGGCCAGGGCTACACTCGAGCTCTCGCTCAGGAAAAAAGCTCTTGTTTTGAGCGAGGCACTATCTCGCTCAGGCAAGAGACGCTCGCCTAAGTGAGAACATGTGAGAGCCTTGGTATGTTGCTCCTGTTTCAGCCCAGGCGAGGAACCTCACCTTTGGGCGAGGGGTTGTCTCGCTCAGGCGAGGAGGGCTCGCCTCAGCGAGCGTGCGAAAGTCTCCTTGCTCCGTTGTCGTGATCTCGCCTAAGTGAGAGTCTACTGCCTAAGCGAGGGCAGTCCTCTCGTCTAAGCGAGGGCTCCTGGCTTGAGCGAGATTTGCTACAGGTTACGCTGCGTTTCTTCACTGGTTAATTGGATTGTTTGGTTTATAATATACTCTATATAATGCACGAGGCCTGTGAAATGAAATGCATGGTTTAAACTGTGGTTATAAATTGGATTGATGTGATTGTGTGATCTTGGCATGTGAAACAAATGAGATGGTTGGTAATCAAAGAGGCATGGTATTGGTATGAGATGAAGCCCTATACTCATGGATTGAAAATAACGAGTTGGTATGGATTCAACATGTGATATGGATGAGGATTGGTTACAGATGTTGGCATGAAGTTCTATGCATGATATATATTTATGACTTAGTTGTTTGAATATGAGTGGTATGTGGTCAGTACGTAATTCCTTGAAATCTCTAGGTGAGATTTCAGGGTCGTGCTTTAGTGGTCGGGACGTAATTCCATGACCCCTGTTAGTGGGAGTTCATGGTGGTGCCCCATCTATATAATTTGGTAAGGATTCAAGGTAAGGTTGCATTCTGCACTCTAAGGAGTTAGTTAATCGCACTTAGAGCGGACTGACTCTTGTGGTGAGAGTAGCAAGAGGCCTGAAACTCAATAAGGGCTAACCTTGTGTGTGGGGATTGAAACATTGTAACACTTGTAACACTTAGCTCGGGGGTGAGCAGCTCAAGGGTGAGCAGGGTAATCCACCACAAGTGCAAGCATCCGCTGAATCCGACTAAATTATACGTATTCGAATGAGTCGTGTCGAGTCTTAGTGTATTGTTTGGAAGGTCATAACATGCTTGGGTGATGTATGTATAATTGAATGTGAAAGTGTATCTGATTGCATGATAAAACCTTTTTTTTTTGCTCTAGCTTACCCTTTTGTTATTTGTTGTATGTTCTGCTGTGTGGTTCTCTCTTTTTGCGATGATCATCAACTTGTTGATGTGAGCAGATGTGAGGAACACTCATGGTCAACAGGGAAGGGATGATTCTGCTGCATATTCTACCTGTCTGGACTTCTTTTGTTTGGGCTTTTCCCTAGGGCTATGGCCCATGTTCTGTTTTGGCGTTTGGTGTATTATCAACTACTTTTATGTCTTTGTACTTATTTCTGTATTTGGCATCGTGGTGTGCCTAGTTTCTCTTTTGTTTCCGCTTGAACAACGGTAAGGAGTGAGATTTGTATTCCAGGACTGCGCCATTCTGTTATACTGTGTGACATTTCCCTTAATTAACTTTATTAATTAAATGGAGTGTTACATTTAATATCTTTATTTTAATATTAACTATATTTTGAAATTTAAAATATAAAATAAGTTTTTTGAATAGTGAAAATAACTGCATTATACTCACTCGTTAATTTTCTTTTGTAATCACTATTATAAATATTATATTAAATAATTATATAATTTATATCGACATCTGTCTTTCAGATTTTAATTTAAAAAATCTTAATCACAAATTGTTTGAATATCCTCTTGAGTAATAAATCTTAGCAGTTTATCAGTAAATTAACTAAACCGACTAGATAAAAACAATAATTCTTATTAGTTTCTTTAAAATTGATAAAAGTTTCTATTAATTAATATATTAGACCATTTAAAATATGATTAATATACAATTTTTTTTTTAATTATTATACATAAAATTTACTATTTATTTACTTATTATCATATTATATTAACATAACATCGATATTGATATTAAAACTAATTATAGATAATGATAACAATTATTATTATGATAATATTGATAACAAAAGATATTATTATTATTATGATAATTTTGATCATCTTCGTTATTATATCGCTTTATTATCATGTTTTTATTTTAATTTATTTTTATGTTTATTATTATTATTATTATTTTATTTTTGGATTTTATTTAACATTTTAGGTTTTATTAAACAAAAGTGAAAAAGATAAATGTATGGATTATATTCTATAAATCAAAAGAAATCTTAGAGATTTGGAAATATTATCAACAAGATGAGTGAAATATTGAATAATCAAATATTATCAACCATGTATCAGATATCCAAAAAGTTGATTATTCAAATTACAAGTTAAAATAATTGAAGAATAATTCAAAGATATGGAATCTCCAAATATTAAAAAATATATATCAAGAATTATCTCTTACAATTTATAAAAGTACAAAAATCAAATCTACATTTTAGGCCTAGTCCAATTATAAAATTCTATAAATTGAGGGTCTAGCATAGGCCAAACACACACTTGGAGAGAAAGAAACTTGATATATCTACACTTGAAGGTAAAAGGGCATTCTAAAGGTTGGAGGCATTCAATTTCAACACTAGTCTTGTATTAGGTATGTCCAAGAGTAGCTAACTCTCTCATGGGATTGGGTGTAATGTATTCTTAATTCTATGTGAAATCAATATAATTCTTTTCCACCACTCTTGTGTTCTATTCTTGTTTTAACTACATGATAATTATTGATTGCATATTTGTGGGTATCTAGTCATTGGACACGATATTAGAACCTATACTATAATAGACAATTAATTGATTGTGCATCTAGACATAGAGTACATCATTAGTCATTCATAACATTAGAATTTTGATCATTAATGCAAACTCTTAATAAGGAAATGTCTAAGACATTAGGGTTCTTATTAAAGTTTAGACTTATTGCTAAGACATTAAAGCTTGTTACATAAGGTGTGAATACTAGAGTGGGAATTAGAAGAATATTGTTTGGTTTTTTTGCTTTAAATTAGATCATATGAAACCCAATTTTAGTGAAGCTTTTATCTTATATTTTTTGCAAGTTCTTTATTTCCATTGTGCCAATTCCTTTTAGTATTTACAATAATTCTAAATTTATTTTATATTTTTTATCTCAACCTAAAATGTTTTGCTATTCTCACCCTTTATCAATAACTCAATTAATTTAAACCACATTAATCCTTGTGGGATACGATATCTGAACTTGTCCACTATATTACTTGTGCGATTTTATACATTTGCCAAACACATAACAATTCACTTATTATCATATTATATTAATATAACATCAATATTGATAGTAAAACTAATTATTAGATAATAATAACATTTATTATTAAGATAATATTGATAACAAAAGATATTATTATTGTTCCTGCGGAAACAAATAAAAGATATTAGAGACACAAATAATGCCTTACCTCAGTCCTTGACCTCTCGAGTTGGTTCCTTTTCGGTTTGCACATGTCATCTGCTAGCGTACACGGCTTAGACCCTTAAGGGGTTACCTGCGGAGAGGGCTCCGACGATCAAGTCAGCAAAGGGCTCTCAAAAAGTCAAATCTTGGTTTAGGGAATTAATGAAAGCGTACCCCTTAATTTTTGGGTCCACCTGCATTTATAGAGTTTATTAATTATATCTGCCACCCTTATGGGCTGGGCTGATATTTGGGCCCTGGATAGGTCTAGGATTGGCCCATGCCCTGTATTGGCGTTATCTGGTTTTTGGGACCTTGTCTGCAATATTCTAAGTTTAATGTTATCAACCTATTACGCATTATCCTTTGAAGTAGGCAGCCTGGGCCACTATGTGGTTCTGCTTGACTGGTTATATACTTAGTAATTTTATTTGTGGAGCTTTGTGTAGGCGGTCTTGGCCATGTGGTTGCCTTGGTCCGCCTAGATATAGTACAATTATTATGATAATATTGATCATCTCCATTACTATATTACTATAATAATGGATCAACCTTCCCTTACTTGCTCGATAGATACAAACTAATGGTTAGCATTTTTCATTGATTTCATTTATTCTTGGTTTATAAGAACTAAGTCGATTCTATACGTATTAATTCTTGTTGAAAATTTTCATAAGATTTATGTGATCACGGTAAAGAATAAAGAGTTAATTATACTATTTTTGTTGTTACATGTAAGCAAAAGTATGATTCAAAGTTACATCATGTAAAACCATGCAAAATGTAGTTCTTGTAGGTTATTGTTGATGTTGTTAAAAAGTTGAGAGTTTTGCTAAATAAGTTGTTTGTTACATTTCAAGGCTGTGGGATTTCAAATAATATTTAGAAGCTAGTGTGATTGATTATATAGGTTGAACTACCTAGTAAATAGAAAGGTTTTTCTTATAGCAAATCTCTTAAATTCTTCTTAGAATGCATGAATGTTTCTTTTGATTAATATTTTAGGTTAAATATGTTTTTGGTCTCTTAACTTTCAGTGAAACTTGAAATTAGTTCATCTTCAAAATTTTGACCCAATTAGTCCCGTAATTTTAGAAATGCATGGGTATAGTCCTTTTAATTAAATTTTGTTAAGTTTATCTGACGTTTCAAATGCGTTTATGATAACATTTGAGTTGCTTTCATTGTTTGACACATTTTCGCTTCAATATTAGTAGAGAAACGCATTTGAAACATAAAATAAACTTAACAATATATGGGTCCAAAGTTTTGAACAGTGAGTAATTCCAATTTTTGCTGGAAGTTAAGTGATAAAAAACATAACCTTGTTATTTTTTTTTTCTAATGAAAAATATATTGATTAGACTGATAGTTATATATATATATATATATTTATTTATTTATTGCAAATAACATATAATATTCATCCTTAGTTATCGAACTTGTGAATTTATCGACGATTATATTCGTTGATAATTATTCGTGAATTTACTAACCAATATGTCCGTCATTAATTATCGAGGGAGATATTTGTTGGTAATTACCAATGACATTTACGATCTGTCGGTAATTACCTGTGAATTTATTGACAGATGTTTTCATCAGTAATTAGCAATGGACATATTCGTTGATAATTGTTGACGAATTTTATGATCTATTGATAAATATTACCGAATGACATTTATTGATGGATTTTGACCTATCAATTTTCTGGTAAAAAGCTTTTATTGACAATGTTTTGTTATTTTCAATGAATTTCAAACGCCAATAATATCAATTATTTTTGTTGTATTATTATATACGATAAACATGAAATAATAATACGAAGAATTACAAATTTAATAATAATCCAAAAAATTTAATTATAATATTATTAAGTACCAACCTAATGATGATTTCTATCTTACCATGTGTTACATTATCCACTAACTTTGATTTCTCAACTTTATAGCCATTATGTTCTCGTTCTGAAGTGAGGACAAGAATAACGCTGATCAATCACAAAAAAATAATCTGAGGAAAAGGCAATGGACAACAGAAGAAAATGCAATACTGACAGCATACGTGACAAAACATGGACCAGGAAATTGGAGCGTAGTGTAGAAAAACACTGGACTACTTCATTCTGGAAAAAGTTGTCGTTCAAAGTGGACAGATCATTTAACACCTGGTTTGAGGAAAGGTGCATTTAGCAAAGAAGAACAAAGAAAAGTCATTCGGTTACATGCGTTGATGGGAAATAAATGGGCAAAAATGGCATTGGAGGTCTGAATGTTCTTTTACTTTCTATATTTTTGTTCAAAATCATTAATACTTTGATCAAGATTTACTTACATGCTATGTTATGCTTTTCTGTGTGTTGGTTTAGTTGCCTGGACGAATAGACAATGAACATCAACTTAGGTCATTTCAGTTGAGGTGAAGCTCAATCTTCTTAGATCCTTTTGGCAATGGTTGAGACATTTGCCATCAGTTAGCCCCTTTGACCAGGGGCTTTTCGGCAAATTCAAAAAATTCAACAAGGGTTAAAGGTGTGAAAACACAAAAAGAAAAACCTATCTAGGAAAAATACCACTAGACTAATTTTTATTTGAGCTAACTCTAGAAAATTACATTTTAATGAAACCTAGGAAGAGTACTTTAAAGAACAAAAATAAGCAAAAATCGTATGTTAACAAATTCTCACCCTAAGTATCCTCCATTATTTGAGTCCAATACTTAGTAGAGATAGGATAGTCTCACCAGGAAACTTTGACATCAATACACTCCACACATTAACTAAAGAGAGTAGCATTTCCCATTGGAAATTACTACCTTCTCATTCAACCATATCCAAACATATCAAATCACAACAAATGCTTCATAATAAAAGCATAGTAGTTTATCAAAGATCATTCCATTCATACTCATGTTAATTCACAATAACCATTACCAAATTGGTAAATGCAATCATAAGAAAAATAGTCAAAGAACAACATATCAGACATAAGTCATTAATCACATTCACATATAGTCTTAAATCATCACACCATGTCATACATATACATTTTAACTAAATCCAAACCCGTCTTATAACATAAATTAGCTATGATTTATTTCAAATTACATGTTAATAATTTATCATTTATTTTCTATTGCATTAACATAACATTTAATTTCAAATGGTGAAAATAATTTCTATAACCATAAACATTTAATCAAAGAGCCCAACAGTCAAAGTGAAGAATCATAAGTCTAGGATCAGTTGTAAAAGTTTCAATCTGATCCAATGATTAACAAAGTGAGAATAAAAAATTTTCTAAGAGAGTCCAGCACTAGATTCCCCGATGCTCATAGTCAAGTAAGCGCCTAGTGCGACCTAGGGATGACCCAATGCCCTAGACTCTTGGAGCTCACTATGAAGTGAGCTTCCAACAGTTCCAAAGTTACAACCAATGCTCTGGACCACTGGAGCTCACTGACTTGAGTCATGTGAGTGGTTCCCAACGGTTTTCTAGTAATGCATGACGTTGTATCAAAATTTTAACTCCCACTTTGACTTGAATAGGCCTACCAACTTGACTATCCATGCAACTTTAATTCCTCCTTAGGAATAACTTAATTTAGTTGAAAATAACCATCAAATAAATCAAATTAGACAATCCTAGACAAATTGTGATAGCTCCACATGCAACAATACTAAAACAAACCAAAAAATATATATATTCTAGCCAAATAAATCACAACTGAATTCCATCATTATACTCAAGCAATTTACCAATACAATTGAACATACAAAATTTCTAAATTTCACAAAGTAACATTATAAGATCAATTTATACCACATGTTCTATAGACAATATCATGTGATTCATCACATATTAGTATAATCGAGCAACTCATAATCAACCACTCTCATCTTATCATTAGAAACTCACACACACTCAGGTAAAACCATTTATAATCAAGTATAAAAATTATTATTAAGTCTCCCTTACCATGGTTAAACTGCCATTTTTCTCAAAGGTGCTCCTTAAAGCTTTATCTCTCACAAGATAACCTAACTATAATAATAAAACTCCAAATTAGAATATAAGCATAGCATCGTGGTCATTGACCAGTAGATATTCACTTTGGGCATAGTTAAGCCACATGCATCGAGAAATTCCTTACATGCAACTCAAAAATCTAAAACAATCTTAAAAAGGATAAAAAGTGAACTTACTTTGTTATTCAATATGATTTGGTGGATGTGTAGAGATCTTTACTAGGAGCAATCTTATAGTTTTAGATCTCCAAAAGGATGAAGAATGAAGCTAGAAGTCTAGAGAGAGGGTAGAGGAAAGTTAAAAAGTAAAGTTTAGTGAGATGGTGGTTTTTATGTATTGAATATATTGAAAAGCTAGGTATAGGATTAATCTCCCTTATGTAAAAATACGCATATGACAATGTATTTACAATAAAGAGAATTTGGGCTAAGCCTAAATACAAATGAATATGTAATAATAACATAAACATAAGGACATGTTTCCCTACACATGTCAAAGTGAGCCAACCCAGCTCACACGGGTTGGCTCACCACGAGCCGGGTCAAAAAACTAGTGAGCCCAACCCGACTCACTTCAAGGTGAGCCAGATTTTTTGTAACTCGGCTCAACCCACCACGGGTTGGTGGGTTAAGTGGGTTGGCTCACCAACCCACCTAAAAAATTGGATTTTTTTTTTCAAGTATTCAAATATTTCTAGTAATCATAACAATATTTCCAACATCAGATTTGATAAAAGCAAAGATGTCATTTCCCGAGAAACATAGTATTCATAGCTTGGACTACCATATACACACAAACAAGCACTTTAAACTAACTAACTAAACATGTTCAATAGTTGACAGTTCATTTAGCCTCCAAAAATTTCTTAGCCTGCATATGCAACACCATAATAGAGTGAATCCAATGTTGCAATGACCTGCATAGATAATGAATGGGTTGAATCAGATCACCTTGAATCAGATCACCTATACACATATACTTCAACTCAAAAGCATACAATTTTGCATATAGTTAAAACAACAACAGCAGAATAATGCTCAGTATTCTGTTTAAACTACAACAGCGGAATAATACTAAAAATTATGACAACAAAAAAATAATTCAGCAGCAGAAAATGCTGGGAAGTTATGGAACCTGCAGCAGCAATGTGATGAGACATTTTTAAATGAAACACAGAAAAACGTGATGCACTGAATGTCATGTGATATACAACCCTATTATATTTGACTTCAAATTCATGCTTGGTAGAGTGTTGCACTGAATCAAAAACAAAATAGACAAAACCAATAATAATACTCAACCTCTTCTCATTACATACATCAACCACGTGTATTTCCTTTTATTACAGCAATTGCACATGAAGCAGCAAGTAAAATGTAATCATCATATAAGAAGATAAATTATGGTTCAAAGACATATCCTGTGTTATGAATTTTTGTTCATCCCTTATTTCTATGATCATCTAATTACATCTTACTAACCGAACATTACTAAAACACTTGAATTTGGACTTTAAAATCTAAGATTTTCAAGTTTTTCGTCCATGACAAATTTAAGATTAAAATTTCTAATGAAAAAAAGAAGATACCTGAGCGACCTATAATGCCTAAACTAAGGCATGCATCAAACTGATAAATTTCTCTTCGGTGAATAATTGGTAAGGAAAATATTGGACGAAAGACTATATTATTAATACTTTCTTGGATACCAAAAAATCTACACATATTCATAAGTTTTTTATTCATTAGTGGAAATTATTTTTTTACCATATCCTTCAAATGATATCAGTTACCTGTACTGCAAAAATCAAGATGTCTTATACACAGTGAAAGTTCATGACATCCTACACTTATATACATTTGTCTTATCTAAGCAAACAAACTCAAGATATTACAGCAATAACCAAGACAAGTTGAACTCTACAGAAACATATGCTTACCTCAAATTATTGCACAAGTACATTGGAGTCATGGATTGAAAAGTCTAGAACAATTTCCTCCACTTTTTGACAATCTTCATTATCTTCATCTTGAAAATTAAAAGCAGATTATTAACAAAAGATATAATTTATTAGAATAACAAGTATGTTGTAAAAGATTGAAAAGTAATATAAATTAAATTACCAATATTTTCAAATCCATGTAACCAATTTTAAGTTAAAATTAGAGCTTGAACATTGTCAGGAAGAAGATTAGATCGATACTTGCTAAGCATTTTACCATTAATGCTAAATGCAGACTCACTGGCAACAGTTGTTATTGGAATACTTAACACCTCACATGCTAGTTTACATAGGTTGGGTAGCGTTCTTGTCGATCCTTCCAATAGCTCAAAATATCCAACTTTGGAAAATACTTTGGCTCAAGTGGTGTTTCAGTCAGATACAAATCCAATTCAGACTTGCCAGTTACATTCACATTTTGGCTTACATAATTGATATATTCCTAAAAAAATATAATGCAAACATTAAAATTGGTTAAAATAAAGATAAGATGATAATAAATAACTAAATAAGTTAGGAATAATGACTAACTTACATTATATGGATCAATCTCTTGGTCTTCTTCCATGTTCAAATGTTCTTCTGTTGAACAAGTGGGTTGAGAACTTGATGCATTTGATGAATTTGACCTCACACTCACATATT
>Ga0209389_1002060_pt1 | contig 14979 bp, 9 predicted proteins | sample CowpearedBW_FD_187526 | JGI IMG/M metagenome (GOLD analysis project Ga0209389, IMG submission 187526) | Root nodule microbial communities of legume samples collected from California, USA - Cow pea red BW (SPAdes) (version 2) | ecosystem: Host-associated > Plants > Roots > Nodule | place: USA...
TCCACCACTAGTTATGCCTAAACTAATATGTCATACAATAGCGCATATTCCATACAACTGTACGTGTTTGATTGAGAAAGCTTCAAACAACCCTTTAAAAATGTGAAGCACTTCATTCTTGGGACCAAAAGATCTATGCTAACTCCACCAAGCAAATTTCATCTTCCAAGTTCTCTACAAAACTACAAGACCGCCTCTAAGTACCTCTATATCCTACATGCACCACTGTGACATTATTTCTTTAATAACTAAATTTCTACCTCTAGAAGGAGTTATAGAAGATTCTAAAAGGTGTCCAAGGTTACTACAACACTTTTGAACCCTTTTTAAAATGTTGTAATTTATTTAAATCATAAAATTTATATCATTTATTTATGAATTCTCTCAGTAATTATCGACAACATATGTTTCGTCGTTAAGTTCATATTACCAACGAAAGTTAGGCCATCAATAATGACTTTTTGTAGTGACTAAATTATCGGGGCATTGTTCCATCAATATAATTGTATTATATATCGTCAATGCAGATATATTTATTCTTTACATTCAAACAAAACCTACAAATAAGATACACAATATCAAATACAAAAGAATAGATTAAAAAAATACTCAACTACTAATATTATGTAAGGAAAACTCCCACACAATGAAAACATATACAATGAAAAGTCCTACACAGTGAAAACTCTTAATATCCATTCCACAATGAAAGCTTTTAACAATTGAAACTTTTATCAATGAAAACTCTAAACAATTAAAAATTCTAACAATGAAAACTCTTAATTCTCATGAAAACTCCTAACATTGAGGGACTTAAATACTACTACCTAAGACTTCAATACTATGACCTTAAATGTGTTTGAGAATAGTAGTGTACCCTCCTTACATTGTGATTGTCGAGATTGTTATAGTTTAAATGAAAAAGTCAATTGCATCTTAATAATGAAAACTCCTAACCTTGATTATTACATCTTAACATTTTAAACCCAATAAGAATGATATATCAAGTTCACAATGTGTGTACTTCATTCAATATTTTTCCATCTCTCCATAACACCTTTGACATTCACTTATGAGTATGTACTACGTGCACTTTGAACTCAAGTTGCACAAATTGTCATTGGACAATGAGTGTTTGCAACGTGAGTTCAAAGTGCATATAATGCATGCTCATATGTGGGTATTGAAAGCATTGCAGAGAGAGGGAAAAACATTTAATCAATTACATACACTATGAACTTGATATGTCATTCTTATCGAGTTTAAGATGTTAAGATGTCCAATTCTTTCATTATTATGAGTTTTCATTGTTTAAATGCAATTGATTTTTTATATTTTAAACTAAAACAATATCATACACAAATATCATGCAAGAAGGGTACTCCAATCTCGAACACATTTATGGTCTTACTTTCTCTTATCTTAACTACTAAAAACTCGATATCAGCATGAAAGTATGAAGACATGCAAGTTATTATCACAAAATGAAGAAAAGAAACTAAGACCTCTTAAGAAAATGGCACAATAAGAAAAAGAGAACGTGACAAATTATTTTAAAAAAACTAACATAGTAAAAACACACACACGCACAAACACACACACACATATAATATGAATAAAATAAAATAACAAGTTTTTCTTTTTGTAACATATATCTTATATCTATTATATATCTTATATCTTCCATATTTTCATAATTTTTAAAAATTTTCAACACTCATAAATTTTATACTATAATTATATTATATGACTCCTAATATTTTATATTATAATATGACTCTTAAAATTTCATAAGTCTATATCCCAATTAACTCTGCATCAAACTCTCAATATCAAAATGTGGACTTAAGTAATATTTATGTTAAGCCAACGTACACATACTAAAACAATTAAGATCCTACGATGGTGAAACTAATTTGCAATATTCATCCTGAAACATCAATGGCTCAACATTATAAGCAAAATAACATGAAAATTTGACAGTTTCTTCTCTAAATAAATTATATAACTCTCAGCCAAGCAATTTTTTAGGCTTCAAAAGTGTTTAGAAGCTTATGACCAAACATATGTTAGGCACCAAAATCATTGAATGTAACCAATGTAATAAAGAAATCAAAAACTCATTTTTAACTTGAGTGAAATTAATTTCAATGAAATTATTTAAATTCATATATAACGTATTTGTAAGAAAAATAAAACACAAGACATTGTTTTGGCTATTACTTTTTATATTTCTATATATTCTTCACACACCATCAAAACATAAATTATGAGAAATGTCATAAATATTTTTCTATATGGTCGGTTTGGTTGGCAATATTAAGGATTGAGCTATTTAAGAAATCCCTAAATATAATTGAAAGTTAAAAAATTAAATGTTAATGTTTTATATTGTATAATTTAAAATTATTCTTTTAACATTGTTTAATAATCTAGATTGTGTAATCATTAAGTGAAAAAAAAAAATCTAGATTACGTAATTTAGATTTCTAAACAATACTAAAAATATAATTTTAAATTATAAAATCCAAAATACAATATTTAACTTTTAAAATTTTAAATTGTATAATTTAAAAAACTTTATAACAATCTCAAAGGAAGGAAGGATGTTTTTGACATCTCTCACAATCGTAAAGGTGTGCAAGCAAACATAGAGGTTCCGAAAGTAAAATCCCTTTGTGTTTTCTCCATTGAATAGAGTTAATCACAACGACAAAGCCCACGCCATTTGGAAATTATAAAGTACATGTATCAATTGTGTTTAAGACTTTGAAAATTTGCAGAATTAGTTTTAACTTAGTTTCTTTTTCAAATATTTATACTTCGGGAAATTAAAATTCAAAAAATTGATAGACAAATTTAAAAACTATCAACTAATAAAATTTTAACACTATCAGCGAAATTTAAACTCCTTTCTGTGCAAAAATTGTCTCATTCTTACTAACCAGATCACTCTTTATAGACAAATTATTATTTAATTTAAACCAAGTTAGTTAAAATCCTTTCAACTTAAACCCAATTTTTAAACAGAACAAATTATATCAAAATGATCACAATTAACCAATTGGTGTCAAGTTACTTGAGATAAGAAAATTAGAATTAATTCAAAACATGAGTACACAATATATTAATACCATTTTTAAAAAATAAATTTTAACCTAATTTAAACTCATAAAACTGCCCATAAAATAATGTTTGCATTCAAACTCAGAAAACTATTATCTGAAATATCTGTACTAAATGTAACTTCTATCTTTTACCATAATTTTATATAAATTATATGTATATCCAAACAAATCCCAACACTTCAAAGTCAAAACATCTGAGAAACAAACAGTTCAACTTCCTAAAGTTTTCAAACTACCTAAAAACTCAGGTTAATTAATATTCTTAACTATTCTCTACAAAACCAATTGTGCCTCCCAAGATTTTAATTTTTCAGGTAAACCAATCACAGATCTTCATCAATGAAGAGTTGAATATTCCAGAGACCATGTTATTTATTTTAGTCCTGTAATTTTTTTACCACCAAGAAAAAGTTTGAGAGCTTGCATTCATGTTTGAAGCGGTGAGAATTGTTGAATTGATGACACTGAACGCATTAAACATTTTTGAGTCAACATGGCACAGAAACCAATGGCATATCTGAGCCCTGGCAGAGGAAGCCAATGACCCAAAATTTGATGAAATAATTTCATGGCACTTTACTGAAGAAATGGCCTGAGGTAATAAAAGAGGTAATGGATGCAGTCTGCAGAAAACTGGCAGCACTCAGACAGATAACTGATACCAGGCCAGCTAAGAAAGAATCAGTGCATTATTGATGTTCACACATTATGCAATGCTTCTTCTCCCTACCATTAACACCTTTGCTACCCCACCCTCTGCACATTGGCCCCAGAACCTTAACTTTTACTTCTGCAACCTTGTGTGCTACCAAACAAGTACAAGAATTTGGTTACCACTTCACCTTTCAAATTGTGGTGCTCATAGAGACATCCATATCTTTTTTTCCTGTTCAAATCAACAACGCTAAAGCTAGTACTAAAACTTTTATAAACATTTTCATTAACTTGTACCTACCCTTCATCCCATTTTTTTTTTTCTCTTTTTCGGGTTTTGATATACATGATCAATTGTTGGACTTGATTTTCATGACTCACTCACTCACTCACTGTTCTGAGAGATTACTTCTCCAAACTTGAGGAAGAGCTGTGCATCTGAGGTGCTCATTGAGGGGCAATTCACCAAGTGTGGAGTCTTGAGGTTTGCATACTCATCCATGTAGCATGGCACTTTTGCAGATGGGTTTGAAGCAGGTGGTGGTGCAACTGCTTGTTTTTGAGGGGTGTTTGATGGCACAAGGCTTCCAAGAACTCTTGTCACTTCGTGCATTGTAGGTCTGTCAGCTGGTTGCCTCTTTGTGCATAATAGAGCGAGCTGGTAAACCTTTTTCACTGCTCCAAGGTCCTTGCATGTGGCAGTAATGTCTGGATCAACTGTTTCCATTACAGCATTCGTTGCTGCTTTGGACAAAATCTGCACAAACATGAGCCATTAATATGTATGTGAACAAAAAAACAGACAAGAATCAAGTGTTAACAATAAGTTGACAGTGATGCTATAGCAACTAGATTCTGCAATCTTGAATCATAAGTGCAGTTTCATTGATTTGTATCCGGTGTTCTCAATCAAAATTGATTTTTTATCTCAGTAATCTGCTTAATAAAATGTTATCATTGATTACCAAGGAGAAACTATTTGGAGAAAAACACCAGTGAAAATTAGTAAACTCACCAGATGGTGGAGGTTGGATTCATTGTCAACTGCTTTCCTTCCAGTTAGCAACTCCAGTAAAACGATGCCATAACTGTACACATCAGATTTCTCAGTGAGACGGGAAGTTCTAGCATATTCAGGGTCTATGTAGCCAATGGTGCCCATTATGTAAGTAGAAGTATGAGACTTTGTGGGGCAGAGGCTTTTGGCAATGCCAAAATCAGTGAGATGGGGCTCAAAGTCTGCGTCCAATAAAATGTTTGATGATTTCACATCCCTGTGGATTATTCTAGGACTGCAATCATGGTGTAGATATGCAAGTCCTTGTGCTGCTCCAAGTGCTACTTTTAGACGCAGATCCCAGTCAAGCTTTTTCTTCTTAGTAGGTCCTGAAAAAATATACACAATGGATGTATCAGTATGCTCATTATACAGTAATTTGCTATTTAACAGGAGATTGTGATAGATACTACTTCTTTCTTAATGAAGGGTTCTATGAATGTCTACAAAAGACCAGAAAAAGAAATAGCTTGGATTTACCATGAAGAAGATCCCACAGACTGCCATTTTCCATGTAGTCATAAAACAGAAGGTGGCCATAAGGGGACAAAGAGTAGCCCTGGAGACTGACCAGATTCCGGTGCTTAATGCTGCCAACAGTCTCAAGTTCAGTTTCAAATTCTTTAATGCATTGGGGGTATTGAGAATAGATCCTCTTGATAGCCACTGGCTTGCAATTCTTGAGAACACATTTATAAACTGTACTTGACGCACCATATCCAATTATATACTTTTCACTAAGATTTTCTGTCATCCTCATGATATCTTCATACACATGAAGTGCCATATTCATATGAAGAATCACCAGTTTTGGAGGTGAGTAATTAACTGTCAATTCCATAGTTCATGAAGTCAGTAACTTGTTGAATTATGTTTCATAAAATACTGCCAGATTTTAAACCTTACAAAATCCAATAATGTTGAAAGTTGGCATGTAAACTTTAATGCATATAATTACACAATCCAATCAATTTCTGATTTTCTAACACTTCTGGCTTAAGGTTAGGTACACTAAAGTATCTAAAGACAGCTCAAATCTACAAAAACACAGCTGATTGAAGGCTACATCTTACAATATGAGGATGAAACAAAGATAAGTACCTGGTTTGTCAAGTGATCCATCAGGAAAAGGAGGACTGTGTGGCCGGCAAGCTGCCAGCAATACCATTAGAAGAATCACAAGGGCACCAAGAGTAATTCCAAGAATGGCTGCCTTAGATAATGTAACTGCACAGTCAATAAAATAGATTAGCTTATTCTGCATAATTTAAACTCAAAACCCTTCTATCTATCGAATAAGAGAATATCAAAGATAACACAGCAGCTCCATTTGATCTCATTTCAATGAATTGTGAAAGATAAAAGCAACAGGAAATTCCTGCAAAGTGCAGCTCACCTCGCTCTGCAGGCCGAGAACCATGACACGGCAAATTTAGCCAATTACCACAAAGACCAGGGTTTCCGATGAAACTGCAAGATAAAAGGTTGTACTCATGAATCCAGAACATGTCTATGAACTTAAAAGGTGATAGGTGATAAAGACAATGCAAACAGTGAATGACCCTCACCTGTCAGGGGGAAACCTGGTAAAGTTGTTACTAGTGGGGATAACGCCAAATAGTTTGTTATAGGACACATTACTAAAAAAATCACAAGAAAACTTCAACTTATTAGGCCAGACAGACATTGTCTATTAGAAATGTCAACAAAATCATTAAATTGAAAGCTAAACTTACAGCACAGAGAGAGTAAGACAATTCGAAAGTGATGCCACATCCCCAGTTAATTTGTTGTTTTCAAGTCTCCTGCGTATCATTTTAAACCAAAATAATTATAAATATCAATTGAATAGTACAATTACCAAAGTCAATAATCATCCACCATATTGACATGTGAAAAACAACACAGTTAATTTGAAGCCAATAAGTTCTATTGCACAAAAAAGTCTATACTTAAGTTCGATGAACATGAATAACTACTTATTATTTGGCAATTTATCAACTAATCAATATAACCCAAAAGAGAGAGAATTCCAAACTCACATTTGCAGCATCCAAACCTTGATATCTTTATGAGCAATTAAATACAAGGCAGATTTAATTACAGCACGAGATTACACATAAGAATAAAGCTACCGTCAAGAATACATAATTTATTAATAAAAGCATTTGAGAATATGAAACGAAATTGGAAAAGATGCAAATGAAGCTTACAATGATATCATGTTCTGAAGCTGGCTAAGTTCTTCAGGAATCAGGCCAGAGAGTTCATTATTTGAAAGATCACTGTGACATAGAATCATGTAGAACAGTCACAAAAAAACATGGAAATAATATTTACTTTATAAGAGATGGCTTACATTTCCATGACACTTCTAAGATTTCCAAATTCTGCTGGAATAACTCCTGTCAAATTGTTTCTGCTTAGATTCCTAACAAAATGAATATCAGCTATCAGTAAGAAGAAATAGCCCACATTCCAAACATGACTACGCAGATAACTCACAACTTCAGAAGATGTTCCAAGTCACCAAGGGAAGAAGGAATGGATCCAACTAGATGATTGTTTGAAATATCCCTGTGGAGGAAATCATTTTTTAGTACAAATTTAAAAATGTCGGTGCAAAGAGATAATTTGAATAGTTCATACTCACAACGTATCCAAATTACCGATCCGTGACAGTTCAATTGGAATTGCACCCTGAAGATTGTTGGAAGAAAGATTCCTAAGGATGACCATAACAGTGTCATGAAAGTCATAAGAACCAATTAAACAAAAGGATAATTGGTTAAGGCATGGAAGAAATCAAGACGTGCTTGAAGGAATTCGTGTGTGCATTGACGTGTTTATGGGAAAGACAGCAATAAAAGCAAAAACAACAGAAGAGCAAGTCCATTAAGGCGAATGTTCCTCATGTATCAAGGTGAAACTTACAAAGAGGTCATGCTCTCCAAGCTTTGCAAAGCAGGGGGAATTGTTCCATTCAACTTGTTTCCATGCACATTGCTAAAAGGGTAGAAAAGTGTCACCTTAACGTATTACATAAACTACATTGTAACAAAGTACTAGCGCAAGTTTAGTTGCTTACAGGCTGTTTAGATTTTTACACGAGCTAATATTGCTAGGAATTGTTCCTTCGAGATTGTTATTAGCAACATTTCTGCAAGAATGATGAGTGACTCATAAAACTTACAACAACAGCTAACAAAATTGACACTTCAAGGTAACCACTCTTACAAATCAAACAAATCAGTAAGCTTTCCAAGCTCAGGGGGAATATGTCCACTTAAATGATTGTCATTCAGTTCCCTGCAATAGGAAAAACGTTAACGGTTAACATGGACTGCCTCAAGGCAGTATGTCATTTTTCAAAGAAAACTTAGGTAAAACATAATGTCACGTGTAATAGATTATAGAATCAATTCCATATAAGTTCAAAATCAACTGAAATGATTTCAGAGGCAACTACTTGCTGAAGCAACTTACAAATAGTGAAGTTTTGTCATATTTCCAAGCTCCGGGGGGATGAAGCCAGTCAGCTTGTTTCCATGCAAGTATCTACAAACAATTCAAAAATTGTGCTCAACACATAAATGAGTCTAGAAGCTTTCTCTTAGTTGTTGATATGAACAATTTACATCAAAGTCATCTATTAGATGTAAATGCAAAACCACTAGCTTATGCATACAGTTTCTCTGTGTAGGTCAAATTTCCCAAGATAGGAGGTATCGGTCCACTTAACATGTTACAGCTCAAGTCTCTGCATAGGAAATTTGAAAAAATCCAATGTTAAAGGAGCATCACTGAGAAAACATAGTCAATGATCAAATTTCCCAAGTCACGTTTTAGAAATTGCTATCAAACAATGCTTACAAGACAGCAAGTGCTTGCATGAGACCAATCACCGATGGAATATGTCCAGAGAGTTTATTGCCTTGCAATGACCTACCAAAGTCAAGAAAATCTATCAAGAAATTCCTAGACAAGGAAAGTAAAAGGCCAAATCTCATGCCTGTAAGAATAACTTAAGAAAATCATGCAACACATACAAAGTAGCTATTTGTAGGAATCCAATATTGAATGGTATCTCTCCAGTTAGCTGGTTGTAGGATAAATCCCTGGCATCAACGGAAGACATAAGAAAGGTAAAAAGAAAACAAGACCAAGTATGGCAGAGACTTTCATGGAATTGGATTACATACAAAACCTGGAAGGTAGTACAATTGCCAATATTTTCTGGAATACTTCCTGTCAGGCTATTGTTTCTGACATCACTGCAGAATAGGAGAAACACAAGTATAAACATTTTTGAAGCTTTGATTATAAAAGACAGTGATTGTGCAACTTACAAATACCACAGCCCAGTTAACTGGCACATATCTGGTGATAGTGAACCAATCAAATTGTTCCCTCTTAAGCCCCTGTCAAATGGATAAGGAAGGAAGGAAAAAGAGTCAACACTAAGCTTATGAAATAACAGTTTGATTTGAAAATTGTTTATACTCACAGATACTGCAAAACTTCGTTCCAGTATAGAAGCCTTGGTATTTCACCACTTAGATTATTTAGAGCCAGGTCTCTAGAAAACATTTTCCAGTAGTCCAGAAAGTCAGGTATAGAATCTAAAATAGTGTCGTGAGGAGAGGAATGGGGAGTGAGAAATACAAGAACGACTTACAGAATCTTCAAATTAGGAATCTGAGACAAAGTTGAAGGAATTGGTCCAATCAACTGGTTGTTCTTCAAAATCCTGAGATACAATTTACATAAAATCGAAAAGCCGTCATAACCTCCTCCCAGGATTAAAAAATTTCATTTGTAAGGAAATGTCATAAAAATACTCACAGATTCTCCAGTTGTTTCAACTTAGAAATAGAAAATGGGATATCCCCTCTAATTTCGTTAAATGACAAGTCCCTGAAAACACAATAAATATCAAAGTTCCAAGTAAGTCGCATTGTGGTATAAATATAAATTGAATTCAGTTCTTCAAGGGAGAAACATACAAGTTCTTCAATGATGAACAGTCACCAATCTCATCTGGCATCTGCCCCGATAACCTGTTTTCTCTCAGGTCACTGTATAAAAAAAGAGGAAAAAGGCATAAGAAAGACAACACAAATGCCTAAACTACATCACTATAACAAAAAATGGGGAAGGAGAGTAACAATTACATAGAGACCAAACTCTGAAGTTTCCCTATTGCAGGTGAAATTTCCCCATCAAGGTTCAACCCAGAAAGATTGCTGCAAAAGATAAAAGCGTAAGAGAAAAGAAAACTGGTATATACAATGTCCAAGGACAAAGTAACTCACAGTGCAACAACATTAAATGTGACATTGTCGCATGTTATCCCTCTCCAGGCACAATAATCTGATGATGGTGAGTCTGTCCAATCATATAGAACATTATCCACATCCCTGAATGACTTCTTTATCTCCAACAGCGTTGCTCCTGCCATGGAAATATCCAAATTTCAAACATTAAACCATGGAGAACATAGTTAGAAGCTTGAAGCCAAGGAAAACCAAGTCCTTCCTTATAACATTAGTAAACTCGTTGTCTAGACACCATGTTATACACAATATGCTATACAAAACCTCATTTTTAGCGAAAATTCATTTTCTACAATGTGAACCGTGCAGAAAACAGGCAGAAGTAGTAGATGTAGCATACTCGTTCCAACAATGAGAAAAATAGACAACTGAATTAAAAGAAGAAGCAAAAGATCCCAAAAGCAACCAAGTCAAACTCAAAATTCGCGGGACATACGCTGACGTTTAAAAATAAATGGACCAACTGAAAACAGCAGAGGAAGTGCCATGTTTGGCTGCGAAGGGAGAAAGAAAAAAAAACTTGTTTTTACAACACCCTTCACCAAGAAAAAGAAACGAGAGAGAAGAACACACGAAGGGTACTAGGCTTTCTAACAATGGCTGTCACAAGTCATACACCTCTCTGTTAAGAACCGCATAGCCACAACTACTTTCAACATTGTTATGCTCCCATCCTCCCCATAAAAACTGGTAGCAATAGCCATGACGAAGAATTCAAACACACACAAACAGAAACTTGAAACTGTGAACAACACTCACCATCATCAGATTCCACAGAGTTAACACTCAAAGAAATTAGCAAAGGCAAAATAAGGACCCCAAATCGAAATGCCATGGCTGCAACTGCAGGACTTCAACTTCACACGAGCCTAACCATGAACTCACTCACAACCACCACCAAGCTCTTGTTCATACACAAGGAACCAGGTAACAGTTTTAACAAAAAAGGGTGTTATGGGTAGTGACACTGAGCACCACTCAACTTAACTGTGGCCAGAGATAAAAGGGTAGTTGTTAGATGGGTTTTGTTTGAGACTTGTATTCTTCTTCTGTGCACTCTTCGTAGCTTTTTATGCAATTACAATTACAATTGGATTTCCATATAACAGAACAAGTCCACAGCTTTGGCTGTGCAATCACATCGTTCTGCCACAAACATCACTCCCTAACACAAGATGCAGAAGAAAAAGAAAAGAGAGAGAGAAAAAATCACTGAAAAAAAAAGAAGAGAGATAGAAGAAAATTATTTCACACATAAAGTTAAAACCATCTGCCACCATTTCTGCTACAAACCTGCACACTCTGCACACACACTCTCTCTCTCTCTCTCTCCACCCTCCTAACTTTCTCTCTTTTTACACTCGTTTTCTCTCTCTCCTCCTAAACTGTTATGCCAGTGCTATGCCATATAGTAAATAAACACTGTACACTGTGCTATGCTGTGCCATTGGTTTTAACTTTTGATTCCCAGGGGTCACTTTCTGTGTGGTTTTTGCTATTGCATTATCTGCAAGAGTTTATGGGGAAATGGGTCATGTATGTAAGAACTGGGGACACTGATATAGATTTCTTGTTACATTATTTCAAATATTTCTTATCAAGTAACAAAAATAATTTAAAAAAGCATCTTTCAAACTTTTTTCTTAACTACACTTTTTATTCATGTTTCATGCTTACATATATATATCTAATGATGGGAAGATTAAAATCATTCGACCGTTATATTTGAAATAATTAAAATCTAAAATACTAAACTTTTAAACTCAAAAATTCAATTTTTTAAAATTAAAATTGTTAAACTATTAATGATAAACCCTTTCTACATCTTCTAATTAATAAGCTAGTATAAATAGTCTGAATAAAACATGTCATTTTCAATGAGTAATGCAATCCATTTGAGGTGACAGGGACATCTTTCTCTTTCTGGTTTTTTCTTTTTTGCCAGTCTCATGAGCATTGGATTCAAGCTCATGATATTATGTTTTTCTTTTTCTTCCTTTAATTTATTTAATTTTCCTGTTTATCTCACCCCCTCTCTCTCTCTCTCTCTTATCGTCTCATTTATTTATCTCATTTGTTTGGTAGTTATGCATCCTGGTATTAATTATTTATTTATTGTTTAACACCGTCTCTGTGATTGCTGAATGGAATTCTCTAGTGCTTTATTTTGTGCAAATTTTGAAGTTAATTGAAAAAAGAAAATATAATAAAAAAATGAATACAAAGTATTTTGGTCCAAAAAGCAGAGTATGTTGACATTGGGAAGGTAGGAAGAGAGGTAAAGGTTGAAAGAAAAGGTGACAAAATTTACTGCAGGTCCCTATCAAGCAATTATCTGAATAGTGACATTCAACTGTTAAAAACACACTCTTGTTCTTGTTTCTTGTTAATCGGTTGTGGTTCCAATTTGGAGAGAGAAACAAAGGAGATTATGTTTTGTTCTTCTTCCACTTCCATTGTAAGCCAGCCACAAAATATATGGATATTGGGTAGACCCATATAAACCATTACTTAACTCACTAATCATATCAAAAAATCTTTAACAGTTAATAATATGATTATTTTTCTGACATTTTTTTCTGCATAACTGTTTTACAGTTTTAATTTCTATGTAAGAAACTACAGTGATGAGTAGAATTTCGTTTTTATGACTGCTTTTATTACACTCTTTTTACATAATTTTAATAATGTTTACAGTAGAGTTTATGGATTTGATTCAATGTTTAGTAATTTAATTATTATGTTTGTTTGAAATTATAAAAATTTAAGTTCGAGTCGAAATCTGATCGAGAAAGTAGAATATTATATAAAAATAAATATTTATAAATTTATTCTTTTAAAGTTTTTAGTCGAGAATAAAATCTTATTGATGTTATATATCTTTTCTGTAAATCTAACAGAAATTATAATTTTATTTTAGTCAGAGAGTTGTTTTGAATTTGTATAGCAGAAATTTAAAAAAAAATGATAAAATGGGTGACGCTGTTTACTCTATTGAATTAAGATAATTTTTATTTTAATTTGAAAATTTAAAATATGTTTTATAAGATGTTTTGAATGATTTTTGTTCACATAATCAGTATGATACTTTTATTAGAGATAATATTTAATTTGAAAGTGTAATTTTTTTCATTTAATTCATAACTTGTGTGCAAGGTACGAATATTTACGAAAAAATTTATCTTTTGAGTTAATAGTTTCTATACTGACATCTATTTCGTAGCACTTGTACTTTGTGAATGATCATTAATTGATTTTAATCCATCTATATACGTTGTCATTAGTAGTTTTTGAATACAATAAAATAAAATGAATTAGTTAATTATTTTTTATCTTGATAACCAGTTTTATAAGGATAACGATTAAGAATAATTAATATTTATTATATTTTAGAAAAATTTATATCTAAATGTCATATCAAAAAAATTACGTAATAATCATTAATACAAATTTATTTTATTTAAATGATAAAAATATCTTTAAATATTAAATAATTGTATTAAACATCTAAAAAGTTAAAAAAAAAATTAAAATATCTATATTTTAATGTTGTTAGAAATTTCAAAAGAATTTTTTTTTTTGGTAAAAATTAAAGAGTGTCGTTTCAAACGTTTTAAATTTCCACATCTCAAAATTTTATTTAGAGGTTATTCAAGTGTTATAAATATTTTTTCTTTTAGTAGAGACCTTATGAATTTCAAAGTGTTATTTTGTATATGAGATATGTTGGTTAGAAATTTCAAAGAATATTTTTGTCTAAATTAATAAAATTAATTATTTCTATTTTCAATGTAAAAATTATGAAATCAATAATCATTAAGTATACCTTAAACAGTAGCAGGACATCGGTTAACATTCTCCCTTATCTAACAAAGTAATGAACTAAGTTAGAAGGAGGTGTTGAAATCTTTGGTCATTATTGAAAGTAATGTCTCCTCATGTTCTCATAGGAACTTTGATTGTGAGGAGAAAAACTTGCTTAAAGATGTTTCTAGTCCATCAATACAACACGAAAAAAAAATGCAAAAAGATTGAAAACATACAAAAATGTGTAAGACTCGTGTTAAAATGACGCAACCAAAACTACCATGATAATTCAAAATCATATGATTTTTCTTTTCTATTGGACCAAATATATTTACGAGTTCATATTTCTATCCATACAAGAAAATTTCACATAGAACCTTTAATTTGTTTTTACTAAAAAAATCATATTAGACATCACTATATACTATATATTTTGACATAACAACTATGCTCATATCAAAAACATATATATAATTTGTTATAACATGAAAAATGTTATTAAAAAATAAAATATAAACAACTATGGAAGGACCAAAACAAATCCATGAAAAAATACACAATAAATTTTAACTAAAATTAAACCCTTGGAGTTGATATTTATTATAAAAAAATATAAACTACGGGAGGATAAAACAAAATATCATTTAAAATATTTTTTATTTACCAAACTCAAATTAATTAAATTATTAGCGTAATGATTTCTTTCATAAAAAATTCAAAATTTTATATCTTTAGAAATAGTTGAACATTTCTCCATCTACCTCTAAAAATAAAATAAAAAAGCTATATATTAAAAGAAAAATAAAATTACACACCAAAATTGAACATATAATTTTGATTATCATACTTTTTTACATATCATCATAAAAATAATAAAGCAAAATCACATCAATTATGTTATATTAATAATTAACAAATGAATCTCATTTTTTTACTTTATCTTTTACTTGTTGATATAGTTCAATATGAATCATCAGAAATAATTCTAATATTTTGT
>Ga0209389_1002061_pt1 | contig 14976 bp, 7 predicted proteins | sample CowpearedBW_FD_187526 | JGI IMG/M metagenome (GOLD analysis project Ga0209389, IMG submission 187526) | Root nodule microbial communities of legume samples collected from California, USA - Cow pea red BW (SPAdes) (version 2) | ecosystem: Host-associated > Plants > Roots > Nodule | place: USA...
TTCAAGAAAAGATTGGTCAATGAAGTTGGATGATGCACTCTGGGCATACAGAACTGCTTATAAATCTCCCACAGGTTTATCCCCATTCCAGCTGGTATATGGTAAGTCATGTCACTTACCGGTTGAATTGGAACACAAGGCATTCTGGGCCTTGAAATTCTTGAATTTTGATCCAAAGGCAGCAGGAGAAAAGAGAAAATTATAGTTGCAAGAATTGGAAGAAATGAGACTCAACGCTTATGAGTCCTCTAAGCTCTACAAGGGAAATATGAAAGCTTATCATGACAAGAAAATTCTCAAAAGAGAATTTTATCCTGGCCAATCAGTGTTATTGTTCAATTCCAGGTTGACATTATTCCCTGGAAAGCTAAAATCAAAGTGGTCAGGACCATTTCTTGTCAAAGATGTGAAACCCTATGGAGCCATTGAGTTAGAGGATCCTGAATAACAAAAAAGTTGGGTTGTAAATGGGCAAAGGTTGAAGCCCTATCTTGGTGGTAAGATTGATAGGCTCGCCATAATCATTCAACTGGATGAACCTTAATGAAATATGTATCAGGCTCGTGACGTTAAACAAGCGCTTCCTGGGAGGCAACCCAGTATTTTAATTATGTTCTTGCACTTCAAATTCATCTTGTGTGATTAAATGTGTTTGTGTATGTAATTATATGTTTGTGTTTATAGTTCTATGTAAAAAGGTGAGTTTTTAGCATCCAATCATCTCAATAAGGCAAACCATGCACTTTTGGTGTTTTCAAACAAAACTGGTATTTTAAGCATGGGAATGAGTTTTGGTTCTAGAATTGAGATCATCAAATTCTAAAACTTGCCTTGTTTTGGCCAAATTGTGAAATTTGAATTTGATAGCTTGATCTTTAGTTTGATGTTGTGAAACCTTTTGAAATGGTAGAGAATTGATTGAAAAATGGTTTGATATGTGTTTCTAGTTTAATTGCATTGAATTGATCATGGTTTGAGTAAGTACAAGTTGCTCTCAATTGAGAAAAGTGGCAAAAATTTGTGTTCTGTAAAACTACCAAAATTTTGCCCAAAATTCAACTTTCTCGCCTGGGCGAGATATGCAAAAAACCAAACTAAAAATTTTCTCTGATAATCTCGCTTAAGCGAGACATGGCTCGCCTGGGCGAGAATGCCCTGTACCAAGAGTGTTTTGGGCGAAACAGTCTCGCCTGCACGAGATTTTTTAATATTTCTCTCACGCTCATCTCGCTTAAGCGAGATTCTGTCGCTTGAGCGAGAAAACGCGCTTAATGTAGGGACAGGGGCAGAAATCACTCAGTTTTATTTCCCCAAACCCTCGCCCAAAACTCTCGCTCACGTTCTTCTTTCCCACTCTATGGGCGCGCCTTCATTCACTCTTTTCTCTCCAATTTAACTCACAAATCTCTTCATCCCTTTGCTAATTTCTCTCCAAAGGTAAGTTTTACTTCTCATTCTCTTCATTTTCATCAAGCATAGTCACGTTTTTGTGCTCTTGCAAACCCTAGGTAGTACTCATGCTCTATTTTGATGCGTTTTGTGTTTATACTGTGGGTTTTAGTGTGAATTAATGCTAGAACTGAATAATGTGGGTTGCCTATGGATAAATTGATTCAAAAATGTTCACAGTGTGAAAGTGCACTCAATGTGTTTGATGAAATGTCATGCTGAAATTGTTCTTGTTTATTCTTGGTTGGCTAGTGAATGGATTCTGGAAACTGCTATTGCATTGTAATTAACTAACTTGGCAAAATTTTGGTGGGTTAATTTTCATCCTTGCAGGTCAATGGCTAGAACAAAGACAACATCTCGACTTCCCGATATTGAACCCAATATAGGGAAGAGGAGAAGACGTGCAAGTAGTCCCTCTCTTGAAAGGCTAAATAGCAATTTATTTAGAGACCCCTAAAGACAAGAACGGTATGAGAAGATAAAGCACTGAGTCTTTATCAAAGAAAGAAAGGTGGTTCTACTCCCGAACGAATATGATCCATTCTTGAATGGCCTTATCAGGAGAAACTGGATGAAGTTGGCTGACCCGCTTCCCAAATTTGATCCAGAGATTATCAGAGAGTTTTATGCAAATTCCTATTCTGAGGACAATCCTGGTGAAAAGAGGTCTAAAGTTATGATCGAGCAACCATCAGTGAATTCCTTGGTAATCCACTACCTCTAGAACCAGGGTAACGCTGTGATTTCACAAGAAAAAGGAGGAGTCATGAACCTTATGATGAAAATGAAGTGGCACTCCTTATATGCGCTGCCAACCGGTCTTATCAAGTCGGGCCCACTGGAAATCCTCTCAGAATTCTAAGAGGGGATATGAAAACCTTAGCCTAAGTCTGGACCACATTCTTACTTGCAAACATAGTGCCCATTGGCCACGTGTCAGACTTGAACGTCCCTAGATGTCATCTCCTTTATTGCATAATGATGAAGGATCTTACTGTTGATGTAGCCACCATTATCTCTGAAGAAATCCACAAATTTGTGAGGTATGAAGTCAACACTAGGAATGACAAGGCAAAAGGTGGTATGGGTTTTCCGGCTTTAATCACAGCTCTTTCCCAAGATCAAGGGGTAGAGGTGGAGTTAACTGAAAAGATCCGACCTTCAATCACCAAAAAATTCATTTGAACACTTTTGTACCCACCTAGAGGACTTGGAGCAGCCAGAAGAGCCCCAACTGGACCAACAAGCTGAAGACCAACCAGCAACGGAAGAACAACAAACAAGGCCCACACAACAACCTCAGCTCAACATGAATAATGAATTGCTTGAGCAGATGAGATATTTGAGGTTACAGATGGAGCACACCCACCAGCAAAATGCTTCCATTCATAGAGGACAACTCCACCTTCAAGAGTACCTCTATCAGAATGTCTGCAGACCATACCCAGGCATGACTCTACCAGATTTCTTGACTTATCTACAGTGGCTTGGGGATAGTCCTATTTTTCCGGGGGAAGTGGACCTGCTGCAGGTGAGGGACCATTAGGAGCTGCAAACAGAGATGACTTTGTTGCTGACATAGATAGAACATACATTGAGGAGGAGATTGATTTTGGAGGAGATTGATTCACATCACCAGTCCACTCTTCAGAACTCTATAAATACGGTTTCATTGTTCTTTTTCTTTTAGTATTTTGCAGTATTTATGTAATTAGTACTATTTTGATTTAGTTGTTTTGGCTAGAATTAACTGTTTAACTTTACTTTTTGGCATAGTATTTTGTGCATAATACTTATAGACAACAAAAAAAATTTGGGGAATCATTTTGAAAATCTTTCTTGAGGGAATTGGTTAAAGAGAAATCTGATTTCAGTAAGTATCCTGAGTCTAGAACAATTGAGTGAACTGAACACAAAGGTGAAAAAGGAAAATTTTGGTTGAATTCATAATTAAACAGGATTAAGATCTTAGTGTTGGATAGTTAGTCAAGATAATCAATTGTAACAACAAGTGAGATACCAAGGAAATAAACCAGAAAACCCAGTGAGTGTGTGAATCCTTAAACAGCTTGAGTGTTTCCACTATTTGTTGACAAGTTAATATTGCTTGAGTTTTCATTTGATAACATCACATTTGAAGCATGGAAAGGATTAAGGCAATTTTGTTGAATTTATAACTCAGTGCCCAATAGCCAACCTGTAAATAATTATCCTTTGTTGATAGCCCATTTGAGCCTAATTGTTTGAATTATGCACCTTAACCTTAACTTGAATTATTATCCTTTCCCTTTGCACACTTAGGGATAAAGAGCATAGGTGCATTTTATTCAACTGTAATGGTAATTGGTTGGTAGAATTGCACTCAAGGAAGAAAATGGCTGAGTATCATAATTCACTCTTTAGTATTGTGTAGGAATGTATATATTTACTCAAAAAAAAAGGGGAAAGAAAAGAAAAGAACAAAAAGAGATAAGAGGGAATTATGAATGAAAAAGAAACTTGGTGTATTGAGGTATGAATTGTGAGGAATGGAGAGTAGAATTGAAATTGGATTTGAATTGTAGTTATGCTCTCTTTTCTAAGTTGTGCTTTTGTGATCTTGAAAAACCATTATTCTTGAAAGCCTGGCCTCATTACAACCTTGAAAAGACCTTAAGATCCATGCTGATTGTGTGTTTGTGGTTGGATTGAAAATGACTAGCAATTTTGATTTGTTCAAATTCAATGGAAAATGAGAGAGACACATGCCTGTGAGATTTAAGAGAGAATTTCCTTGGTTAGAATCACTTGTTCTTACAATTAGTTTTCCTGAAAAATTGACTGCACTCTTATCCTACTGTTGTTTGATAATTGGATTCACCATTTGCTTCTGATTTTGAATCTGTGGTTTGGAATGCAAAAGTTGTCTAGTCAGGAACTGTGAAAATGATTTCTCAATAACCAATTTCAGAATTAGAGTTTTGATTGGCTGTTACATCGTATTACTTTGCTTGAGGACAAGCAAGATGTTAGGTTGGGCGGAGTTGATAAGTGCAAAAAATGAGTAATTTTCATATGAAATGAGGGCACTTATGTTCTTAATTTGTGTTTATATCATGATTGATTCTCCCTAAATTAAGAAAAGAATGAGTTTCAATCACATGCTTCCAAGTTTGGACTTAAAGAAATCACTTGGTCCCTATTTTGTGTAATTTTCAAGTAAATTATAATAGAAGGAGGAAAGAACAAAAAAAGAGTGAAAGGAGAAATGAAGAAATAGAAAAGAAACTCTGCAGGGTCGCTCAAACCAAAGCAATCCCGCCCAAGTGAGAGCTTGGGCCGCCAATTTCGCCTAAGCGAAGAAGGACCTCGCCTAAGCGAGAGCTTGTGTAGTGGAGACCATCTCTTGCTGCCATTCTCGCCCAAGCGAGATCTGATGCTGCCAATCTCGCCTAAGCGAGACCCTTTCTTCAGCTCGAAGTACTCTTGCTCACCTAAGCGAGATCTTGGCTTCAGCACGTCTCCCCCAAGCGAGAGGCTTTCTTTAGCTTGAAGTATTCTGTCTCGCTCAAGCGAGACTCAGGTAGCTTGAGTGAGACCTTCGTGGAGTATAAATACTCCGTGTATCAGAAAGTGAAAGGGAGCTGGGGAATTTGGAGAAGAATCCTCGCTGCAGAACTGCATCCACGAGCAAACACATATCATATTTCTTCTTCTTCTTCTTCTTCTTTAGTTCTTAGGTTTTGATGGTTGCCATGAGTGGCTAATCTTCTCCTTTGGGATTGAATGTAATCTACTCAAACTTGGATGTAATCTGGTGATATTTATATATAGCATTTTTGTTCTACTCAATATTGGTATTATTGTTCCGTTCTTAATGCTTGATTCTATCTGATCAATAGATGTTTTGATATTGATTTTTAGATCTGACTAGGAAGTATTTCTGAAAATCTGATGTGAACAATGATACTTGATATACTGTGATGCTAGGAATAGATCCCAATATATCAATTGCTTTTAACACTCGACCGTAATGTTAGATAATTTGTTGAATATGTGAGGAATCAATATTCAGGGAACTAATCTTATGAATTTTATACACGAGGGGTCGGTATAAATGATTTTTGAGTGTGCATCAATATTGGTATTTTCAGATGTTATATATTATATTCATCCAGATTACAGACAAGGGAGATAGATGAAATTCAATCCCAATTTCTTTTATTGAATTTTTATCTAATTTTCTGCTTTTATTGTATTCTGTTTATGCAATTTAATTTAACTACCCATGATCTATCAAATTAAAATTTCTGTATATATATGTTGATCGAGATAATTATTTATTTCAACTGACTTCGTTCCTTGTGGGTTCGACACTCGTACTAAAAAATCATTATACTGCAGTTGACTTTTGGTATGCTTGCCAAGAGACCAACAAGTATTTTTGGCGTCGTTGCCGGGGAACAGTGTTCTTTTGAAATTTTTAGTTATCTCATCCAACTTTGTGTATGGTTTCTTAATTAGATAGCTTATTCAATTTTTCCTTTGTACTAATCCTTGCTTGAGCTGTTTTGATTTATGCTCTTAAGAGGTCAGGTTCCTGAATATCGATTAGCATTTGACCCGGAGATAAAAAAGACAGCTAGAAGGAACAGAGGCAAAAATTGCTCCCGTATAAAACAAATTATACATTCATAGCACAAACACAAACAAGAGAAACGGTGAGCTAACATTAATCACAAATAACATCAATTAACCAAACAAGTTTCAACCCAATCCAAATAACATCATCATAACATCATGAATCCTTACATAACCATTGTCTCACAATGTCATAAAATTACACTAGGTGTTCCACACAATCCACATAAAACATGTTACCGTCACAAATGATACAACTATTGGCAAACTCAATATCAAGAACTGATTTGTAATTCCCATCGCAACTTAACAATGGTGTCACTTCTAATTACTCCCCTAGAGAGCCTCGACAAAATACACAAGTGTCACACTTCCCATTACTCTCCTCGAAAGTTCCGACAAAGTACATCGTCTGTACAACCACGTAGAGATTACCAAAATATATTCACATGTCATGCTACAACATGACTACACCTCATTAATAACAACAATAGTTTATGCAACCCAGCATAACCATGAGTTGTAACTCTCGCACGCAACTTACCAAGGATGTCACTTCCGATTGCTTTCACAATGAGGCCATGCAAAGTATACAACTTCCTGTTACTCACATCAAGAGCCCCAATGAAATATGTAATTTATCATTACTCATATCAAGAGCCCTAACGAGATACGCAATCTCCTATTACTCTTATCAAGAGCCCCGACAAAGTGCACCTCTAGTATAATTACACAACATTACCTTTCATTACATTCAGATCCAAGTATAACACTGTCTCATCATGGTCATTCATCAATCAACAATCACATGATTATCCACATTCATGATCAACAATCACACAAGCACCCAATGCCTTATCATCACATGTATCTCAATACATTTACATCATACAATCATCATCATAAGATAACACAAGCATTATTTCTTTGCACTTTAGGATTTTTAACACATAACACCCAAACAAATTTTGCACACAATTAAACAAAAAACAACAATCATAATTCTGCACCAAATAATACAGAAACAACAACACTTTTAAAGCAACAACAACACAAATTTTTAAGATAGCAACAATATTTTTGGGTTTTTAAAATAGTAATAACATCAAATTTATGATACAACACCAACATCCAACATACATCCGAAATTCCACATGCACTAGCTCAAACTCATGTATTCCAAAACCAATTATACAAAATCCACATTACATGACACCAAATCATGGAATCAAAACCCAACTTTACAAGCAATGTCATAGAATGAAAGCTAGTTAAAATTGCATTTTGGCAGTCTTGGCCTTTTTCTTACTATTTTGCTAATAACTTTTTTCCAAAAATCTCTAAATGATTTGATTCTTTTTTTCTTAGATTCTAAACTCAATTATCTTTAATTCGATTAGAACATAATTTTAGGAATTATGTAAAAGTTTAATGTGGAAAATTCCAAATATATTTGCAAAACATTGCCAACATCACACACAAACATCTATTACGAATTTACTCATAATGTTTTCCACAAATGTCTAATTGAGTTGATTCTTTACGGGTTGAAAACTAAACTTCAATATCTTTAATTTGAATACTCATACACATATTTTTGAGTTGTAGGCTATTTCCAAATCATATTCAAAATTTAGAGTGATTCCAGCATACGTGTCTGTTGACTATTTTATCTATTACTCTTTCCACATATATCCAATTGAGTTTATTTTTATTGGGTTGGAAACTAGACTTCAATAGCTTTAATTTGAATACTTATACATATTTTTTGAATCTAAGTAAGGCATAGTTTACATTGCAAGATGACGTAAAAATTTACAAAACTAGAGATAGAAAAACTAATTCAATTAAAGCTTGAGGAAGCAATGCATTCACAAGAACATTCATATGCATCATGCTTTCACAAGATAACAACAATTTTCATGCCTTCAAGCTCAAACATGATCAACGAAACCTCAAACCTATCATATAAAACATCAAATTTCACAAACCATGTGGAACACACAATATTACAATGGCAAAACCACTAGAAAATAAAATTGGCTTTCAAATTGAAAAAAGCATTACCAAAAAAACCTCTCGATTGTTCAAAATTTACCATCATTCACAATAATAAACACCAATATTCAAAAAATAACAAAGCCACATGACTTAACTCCCCTTACCTAAAACTCCAATGCTAAGAAAATTTCCAACGATCCCCTTCTTGCTCTAGCCTTCTTCCTACCAAGCTTCTCTAGCTCAAAAAATTCTTGAACTTGTGCCTCCTTCACCCTCACTTTTTTAAGTTGTCAATTAACCTAATTGTCCCCTCATTCTATTATTTTAATTAGTTTAATTATTAAAAAAACAAAATTACACTAATTAAAAATAAGTTAATGCCCACTTATTCTATTTTTAATTTCCATCTAATAATAAAAGAGAAATTAAAATAAAATAAAATAATTAATTAATTCAACTCTTAATGTCTAGTTAAACTCAATTAAACACTTGTTTGTGTTTAAACATGCATAAGACGCACATATAACATTAATTAAGTCAATTAAATAAAACACATACAATAAACATCATAAACATGCATTGAACAAAGGACCTCCCAAACCCAATAAAGATCTCTAACCAACTAAGCTACATGAATCTTCCTTGTCCATATCATGACTCATTAATTTCATGGACTTACTTTCTCGCTCCAGTTTCCATTTTTAATTTTAATTATTTATTTATTTTCCCGAGTCTTATAATTCTCTTCATGATCAACTTGTTATCCTTTTTATAGTCATTGAAAGGATAGTATTTAATGATTTTGAATTTGATTAGCTTTATCAACTTTTTCGTGTCATTCTTTATAAGGAATGAGTTGGTAAATTCTTAAAGTCTTTGAATTTCTTTCGCTAAGGATTTCAATTTTCTTCCTTTCCTTTCTTGAAACAATGAGAGCTTGATGTGGAATCCTTTAAATTTTTTTCTTTTTTCTAATGTTTAGATCTACTTAAAAACTAAGAAAATAAACTACTAGGGATATTACCCAAACACCCCAATCTATTTAGCTGACATGTGTCCATTTCTTTGGCTTTATTGTCATTTGGTGGGCTAAAGTTGGTGTTTATGAATGCTGAATGTTGTTGTTTGCAAAAGTTCAAGTTTACCTTGCTTGTGTTTGTGAATGAAATCCAAATGTGGGTGTTTTGTCTTTTCCCGACATTTTGTATTGGCGACAACACTACAACTGATTTGATTGACTTTCATTTCGAAGACTGAAACTTGGCTTGGAAGCAACGTTGTTTGATAAATATCCAAGCAGTTGCTTTAAGTAGATTTTGTTCTTTATTTCTGGATCTTTCTTGCTTTTCTTTCTGAAGCCCTACTCTAGTTATTATTTTTGTTCTTTTGTGTTGCATTGTTGCTGTGTAATTATTGAATGTTTGAAAATATTTTTTTTGGATTATTTATTTGTGGTTTAGAAGTTTGATGCATTGTTTTTCGGTTTATTTATTTTTGGTTCAGAACTTTGATCCATTTATTTGTCGTTTTTGTTTATAAGTACATGAAAGTTTATATATTACGTGTTTGTTTTAGTTTTATGTTATTTACAGTTGTTTGTAGTTCTGTATTTGTGGATCTTTTTTGCTTTTGTTTCTAAAGCCCTACTCCAATTTATATTTGTGTTCTTATGTCCGTTATTTTTGTTGTTGTGTTTTTTTTATGTTAACTATTTGGCGTATTGGTTTATATGTAATGAAAGTTGATAGTTTTAGTTTTATCTTATTTATAGTTGTTTCCTATTGTTTTGATCCTTTTTTATGGTTGTGTTTTTTTTATATTTTTCTGATGTTTGCTATTATTACATTGTGAAGTTTTCATATGCGTTGTTTAGAAATTTTTTCCTGTTGTTGTAGAAAGTTCCAATGGCGAAGAAGCTGTATATGATTAAAGATATTGATGTTAAGAGGGAGACCCTAAAGCTAGGTGTTAGAGTTGTTGATCATTGGTATGTTCACTCCTATGATCCAAATCTTCAATTGTAGATGATTTTTATTGATGAAAATGTAAGCATTTGATAAATAAACAGGTAATTTTTTTATCCAACTTTTGATTTTTAATTTGTTGTTATTTTGGTAACTTTTTGTAGGCAGACAAGATACATTGCATTATTCGAAAGGAAGAATTTAATTTATGGGATAGCAAGTTGATGGAGGGTGAAATATATATCATGCACAATTTCAAGATACTGAAAAATGAAGGGCAGTACAGAGTATGTGAGCATTCTTTTCAAGTTATTGTTTATTGGAGCCACTTCTGTGAAGTCCCAACCTATTCTCCAAGTTGCGTTGAAAGTTTTTGCTTTTAAAAGTATAAAGGAGATTGTAGCTGGGAATTTCATTCCGTATTTGCTTATAGGTATCACAAATATGTTTACTGTTTTATTTAAAACACAATTTTCATATAAAATTGATGCTAACCATATTTTGTGTATAATGTGTCATTGATATTTGATTGGTATCGTTGAGAATGTCACAAGTAAGCCTCAATTCAAGAATGTTGACTAAAAGAATGTTATGTTTACTTTGTGAGGATCTGCTTTGTGATCCATGGTGAGGTTCACTCATGGAAGCTGCCCTCCGCTTTCAAGATTCCCTATCAACTAAAATGTTCTACTCCAAATGGTGTAGTCCGTTGCAAACATTAACACTGGACTTCAATTACAAGTAGCTTTTTTTTCTTCTCAAAAGAGATATATGCATCGTGTGAATGTTGAGCTTCATCTATGGAATGTTAGGGTTTTTGATCCTATCCACCACCTATAAATAGGTGTTCCTAAACTCTTCCAAAATCACATCTTCACTCATATTTTCTCTTCTCCTACTTTCCTTGTCCATTATTATTTTCTCTTTAGAGCTTGCTTGCTAGATTTAAGTTCCCAAAAAATATTCGAGAAGTTCCAATTGCATTATAAGGGATTGCGCAATGCACCATAGATAAATTCTTAAGGACTATGATCATTTATGCCTAAAAAAACTTTTCCTATTCGTGTTCTCATCAATTTTCACAACAAATACAACAACAAATTAGCAATTTAATTTTTTGAACAATATTAGGGATTGAATAAGTTATTAGCTCAAATTCACAATTTAAAATCATTCATTGAATCAAGTATTTTGGCCAATGATGATAAATTATATTATTCTTTGGTTATTAGTTTTAGGAGACTTGATTATGTTCATAGAAGAAAAAAATTGTGGTTAATGTTTTTGCGTGGACATGAGTATGTTAAACATTGGTGAATTAGTTTCCATGCAAACCCTTTCTGACGGGATACTTAAGTGTAACTTAACAACAAAATTATGGGCTAATACATTTGATTAATATGATGATGTTTATACTTTATTGATTTATAACTTTTTACGTCAATTTCATGGCTAAATTTTTAATTTTTTATTGGAAATTTGGTTTTAAATGTTCAAATTTCAATGTTCTTGAAATGTAATTGATTTTGTTTCATGAAACTCTCAGTAATTACACAATGACTCAAATATAGGATTATGTTGTTACTTGTTTTAATTAAATTTTGAATTCTAATTTGAATTGCATAACCTAAATTTCAATTATACATAGTGAACTAAAGATCAAAATAGAGAGGTAATAATTTCTTACAATAATATTAATACTTCAATGTTAAAATTACAAAAACCTTCTAAGATTCTAAAACATTATCCTAAAATTGAAACTAAGTGTTTGGTTAAATGTGAATGTGTAAGAAATAAGAAAAACATAAAGGAGAATTACATTGTTTTTCTAAAATTTCATGATTTTTCTTTATCTGAAGGAGTTTAGTAAGATGATTAATTTATCTAAGTTATGTTCCACCAAGCAAAATATTGTTGCGGAGTATAAATAAGTATTTTTTTTTCACTTTTGGCCGACCTCGTTCAAGTATTCTTTTGACTACTTATGGCTGATTACGTTTAAGTATTTTCTTCAATAAGTCATTTCTAGCATAACCCAAGTATTCTTTGAATAGGTCACTCCTAGTTCAAACCAAGTATTCTTTCAACAAACTACTAGTGGCTTAACCCAAGTATTATTTCAACAAGAAGTCACTCCTGGCTCAAGACAAATACATGTCTTTATGATCAACAAATCACTATTTTCACTTATTAGAGAGGGTAATGTGTTTCAAAGTATAGAAGGTTTAGGTCTTCTCTTCTAGTTTGCTGGAATGGACACAAACAATGTTCCTACAAAACTTTTAGGTAGACATGTCAAAGTGAGCCAACCCGGCTCACACAAGTTGGCTCACCACGAGCCGAGTTGAAAATATGTGAACCCAACCCGGGTTGTCAATCAAATTAATTAAAAATTCAAACTATTCAAATATTATTGAACAACGTTCTAGCATTTAAAAATATGAAATTGTAAACCTATATATTTAGGAGTAGTAAATAATTATTAAAAAAATAAAAAATTGTAAAAAAATATTGGTATAAGTGAGCCAGGTTGAGTTCAACCCACTTTTGAAAAAACTGAATTTTTCTCAACCCAACCCGGCTCGAACCCGTGGTGAGCCGGGTTGACTCACAGGTTGAAACCCATTTTGACATTTCTACTTTTAGGACATAAAGAAAATTCAACATAGGTTTAGCACTCATAAATAACAACTATCCTCAGTCTTTTTGTTCAAGTAGTGACTTTAAATAGGCTCATGAAGAAATAATCATTGCAATCCCTTTTCTAGCAATTGAGTATCTTTGAACTCATTTTGAATGTTTTCTTCTTTACACAACTTCTTTGATATCTCAATATACTTATCTCCCTACATTCTTTAACTTTTGTACTTTACACAGTGTTTAAAGTGTACCATATTTAGTAGGCAATTAGGTTAGTTTTAACTAGAGATGTCAAAATGAGTTCCAACCCGTGAGCCAACCCTACTCACCACGGGTTCGAGCCGGGTTGGGTTGGGAAAAATTCAGTTTTTTCAAAAGTGGGTTAAACTTAACTCAACCCACTTAATGCACGGGTTAAACGGGTTTGAGCCGAATTGAGAGTGGGTTAACCCACTTAACCCACCAACATTTTTTATAATTTTTTTTATAATTTTTTTGTTATTAATATTTACTACTTTTAATTATATAGGTTTAAAATTTCATATTTTTAAATGTTAGAATGATGGTCAATAATATTTGAATAGTTTGAATGTTTAATTAATTTGTTTGTCAAGTTATATAAGTTGATCCTTTAATCTTTAACTATTATTTTTATAATAATATTTCGAGAATTAGGTAAACATTTTGATTCCACTATTATAAAAAATAAATTAAGTCAATTCACTCTCATTATAATGCAATAAATATATAAAATAAAGTAGAAAATGTTGTAAAAAATGACAAATCACGAACAAAAAAGGATACTTCCTGAGACGTGTAAATTCACTATCCTTAAGGACTTATTTGTGGTGTGCTGCGCAAGTCCCCCAGGATACAACAGGAAATTCTCGGATCTTCTGAGGATCTCAGAACTAGCAAGAAAGTATCTTGAAAGAGTATTTAACCTAGATAGTAGAAGAAAGAAATATGAGAGAGAGGAGAGCTTGAAAAATGAAGGAGAAGATTGAGAGATGGTGTGTTTTGGAAAGCACCAAAACCACCTATTTATAGGTGTGAGTGATGAATGGTGAAGGGCTGGAATTCATAGCACTTATGGAGAAAAATCAATGCATGGCAATGATAAAAAACAATTTCCCTGCAATGTACAAAAAACCCGGCAGCCAAGCTTTCAAGTTAAAATCAAAACGGATGCACCTTTATCATAAAACTTGAAACTGTAGCCGTGATAATTATGGCCTGCAACGAATCTTATGCAATAAAATTGATTATTTTATAAAAGAAAAAATCGTAAGTGATCAAACCCACTAACCCATAAACTCGTGATAGGTTAGACCGTGTTACAAAATTTCTGACTCATAAAAAATAAACTGTGTTGAGCCGACTCTTTTTTAACTCAATCCGTGATGTACCAACTCATGTGAGTCAGATTGTCTCACTTTAAAACCTCAATTTTAACTCTATTTCTAAGAAACATTTGTATGAAACTTCTATATGGCACGAATCTCTTTGGTGATAAATGGTGCAAGGTATAATTATGCTTTGGATATAATCTTCAAACTTAATGTCTATTTGTATTTATCGTTCGATCATCAACGATCACTTGTTAGACAAAGTGAAAAGATCTATATGATGTTTTATCATGAGACAAAATATTTGCACTCAGAATTGCTATACATCTATTAAATATATCTTTTTTATGTTTTAAACTTTATTTTATATAACACTTAAATGAAATTTATAAAGTGTTAGAATTTTAACAGAAGGCTTTTGCTTAATAAAATTTAGATATATCCATTGTATTAAATTAATGTAGAATTCTGTTTGATGTTTATGCCACTAAATCATTTCATCAATCTTTCAACTCTGTATAATATGCTTCCTGTTGAAATAAGTTCGTGATTAGGAGACATTTTCGAAACATGTGATTGGTGACCAATTCAACCCCAACATATCTATCCTATTTTCACTTTTTCTTTAAATATAAATGCTAGAATAATAATATTTATTTATTCATACAATACTTATTAAATTGACAGTGTAACTTATATTTATCTTCCCTTAGATAAACACTTGAATTAAATTTTTAAAAATAAAATAATAATCATCCATAAAACACTAAAATTCATTAACTTCAACATCCGTAAAACATTAAAACTCATTAACTTCAACTAAACAAAAAGCCTTTGGAAAGTAAAACCACAATTTCAGAAAAAAAAAAATGGAATTTCTATAAAATATTGCTTAATTCATGAGCAGTGGCAGTGACACCTTGGGCTAAAGATACCCTGAACAAGGAAAC
>Ga0209389_1002063_pt1 | contig 14967 bp, 6 predicted proteins | sample CowpearedBW_FD_187526 | JGI IMG/M metagenome (GOLD analysis project Ga0209389, IMG submission 187526) | Root nodule microbial communities of legume samples collected from California, USA - Cow pea red BW (SPAdes) (version 2) | ecosystem: Host-associated > Plants > Roots > Nodule | place: USA...
TTTATATCGTAAATTCATATTTTCTTGTATGGTTTTCACTCCCTTAGTCGTTAACATGAACCTTCACGTTATTTCTACCTTAAAATCTTTATTTGCTAAATTTTCCAGAAGAAATGTGTTTCCTCAACTATGGTCCTTCAAAACCAATTACAAGATGTAGGATTGTGGTTGGAGTAAAATAGCTGGACACTAAACCAGAGTTGTGTTTGATTTGCCTCAGAAAACTTGTGTGTGTGTGTGTGTCAGTTTTAAAATATTAATGGAAATGCATCATATTGAATTGTCATCTTTCTTTTCGTGCCTTATCAAACCTCTATTTGCCCTTTTTGTTTTTTATACTGTCTTTCAGATCCAGTGTTTAGTCAAATGAAATCAAATAGCCAAGCTCTAGGTGCTGATATTCAATTTGGAGCTTTAAATAAGGTACATTCTTGTCCTCTATATGTGCTTACATCCTTCTAAGAATCAACACGTTACAAATTACTGTGAATTCCTTTATTTCATACTCTTCTCTTACATGTAAGGTGCAGTCAATTGTAACATCGGATATAAATCTCTCTGCTGCTATTGCTGGGTCTCAGACATTGGCATTACAGAAAGACACACAACCAAATCTTGCCTCAACATCTGGTCATCGTGAGAATTGGGGAGAGACCAACATGGCCGATGCTAGCCCCAGGACCGATACTTCAACAGATGACACGGAAGAAAAAAATCAACTGGTACTTATTTTGGTTGTGTGTAATATAGTTTATTCTGCATCTTGGATTTACTTTATTCATCCATTTAATGACATTTGGATATGCCCCCAAGAATTATGACATTTAGAATTATTATGATTCCAATTTTTTTACCATACATATATAAGCATACTTATTTGTACTCTAAAATATGGTGCTTCATTGTTGTTTGGCAGCCTGAAAGGGGTGAATCCAGCGATAGATCTAAAGATAAATCGGATCAAAAGGTTGTATGCAGTAATCTTGTTCAAATAGGATAAGTCTTTGGTTATTATGTGCTAATTTTTCTTTATTATTTTTCATTCAGACCTTAAGACGGCTTGCTCAAAATCGTGAGGCTGCCAGGAAAAGCCGACTGAGGAAAAAGGTAAGACATTTTCGGTTAATTATACATGAACTTGTAAAATTATTGTTATGATTTGGTTAGTTGTTCAATGTGCCATATTATTGAGACCCAACAATTTGTCATATGTTAGTATATACATTTCTTCACTTCTTTTTGAAATTATTCTTTCTATTCCTTCAGGCATATGTGCAACAATTAGAGAGCAGTAGGCTGAAACTGACCCAACTTGAGCAGGAGCTCCAGCGAGCCCGCCAGCAGGTTCGGTTACTTGTATTTTATTCTGTCCTCTAAAATTTTGGTACCTACCATTTGAAGTCCCCTTTTTTGTCAGCTTTCATAATTGGATTCTGTTACTATATAAGGTGTTTCAATTGGGTTCTTAATCTTTTCCAGGGAATATTTATTTCAAGCACTGGAGATCAGGCCCAGTCAATGAGTGGAAATGGTATTTAAACATCTTGTACAATCTTGGAAAATTTTGTTTGATTAAATTATCTTCTTTTTTTGCGTAGTTGTAGTTTGACATTCAATTAAGAATATGTGCATCCTGAAATTTGTTTACATGTAAATTTTTGCATTGGCAATTTGGCAGAAAGCTGATTTCGAGTTTCTGTCGCTAACCAACATGGATTTGCTATACACCAGAATATCTATCTTTTACTTAAGTTCTCCACAAAGTTTTCTGTGATATGATTCCTTTTCATGATGCAAACCATTGTTTGTTGGATACACTTATGATGGTTCTCATTGTTCATTGATGAACATCGACTATTTGATTGTTTCTTGCACCATTTCTGTGCAATGAAGTGCTGAATTCTTCTGTACACCATAGAACTCGGTGTTATTTGCCTTGGTTAATTGCATCACACCTAAAGCCAAGTCCACTGATTTTGAACTCTTAACAACATGGTACTCAGTAGCAAGGATGTCACGGCAGGGTTTTGCCAAAATTTGTGTTTTTTGTTTCAAATCCTAAATCAATTTAATCAACTCGTTGCACAGGTGCTATGGCGTTTGACGTAGAGTACGCGCGATGGCTAGAAGAGCATAACAGGCAAACAAATGAGCTAAGGGCTGCAATAAATTCCCATGCTGGAGATATTGAACTTCGAACAATCGTTGATAATTTCATGGCTCAATTTGATGATATCTTCAGGCTGAAAGGTATTGCAGCAAAAGCTGATGTTTTCCACATTCTCTCAGGAATGTGGAAGACTCCAGCTGAGAGGTGTTTCATGTGGATTGGAGGCTTTCGCTCGTCTGAACTCCTCAAGGTGAAAAGTTTGTCATTTATCCATGTTCTGTAATTACATGTTTTTTTTTCTAGTTCGAATATTCACTTCATTCACTGCAACAAAAGAATCAAAATAGATATGCCTATAGATATTGTAGGAAAAACTTTCCAATTGTAGAATAAATAACAATTTTTGAACAGTTTTATCTTGACAATAATTGATTCCAGTGTTGAGTTTAAGTTTCATATACCTTTATCATGTTGTGCCTTTCTAAGATTTGATTGACACTGTTGCAGCTTCTTGTGAGTCAGTTGGAGCCTCTAACTGAGCAACAGTTGATGGGCATATACAATTTGCAGCAGTCATCCCAGCAAGCTGAAGATGCTCTTTCCCAAGGGATGGATGCATTACAGCAATCACTGTCTGAGACATTGGCTAATGGTTCACCCAACTCATCGGGCTCCTCGGGAAATGTGGCAAATTACATGGGCCAAATGGCTATGGCCATGGGAAAGCTTGGTACTTTAGAGGGTTTTCTTCGCCAGGTAATCAACCTTACATGTGTTTTTCAGTTTAGTTCTGTTAAATCTTTATCTTTTTGAACTGTAAAGAGGTCTCAAGCTTAGAGTTAAATGAGTTTAATTTATGTACTTTCTTCATTTCAAAAAAATAATAGTCTTTTAAGGTCACATTAAGTGCTGGAAGTCCTACATCGACCGGAAATAAGACCAACTTAAAGTATATAAGTGAGTGTAAACCTCATCTTATAAGTCAGTTTTACGAGGTTGAGTTAGGCTTAAAGTCTACTTCTTAACATCAAGAAATATTTAAACTGGACCTAAACTATACCAAACATGACGGATTCACTCATCAAATACTAATCATATTAGTTCATTTTATCTTCTTCATGTTGCCAGGCTGACAATCTGAGACAGCAGACACTCCAACAGATGCTTCGGATATTAACGACGAGGCAATCAGCTCGAGCTCTTCTCGCGATTAGCGACTATTTTTCGCGGCTGCGAGCCCTGAGTTCTCTGTGGCTTGCCAGGCCAAGGGAGTGAAGCATTGGGAAGGCTCCATTTGTGGTCTTTTTTTCAAGTCTGATGAGATGACCCTCTTGAAGACTGATGACTGAATCATGGAAGGTGGTGTCTTTTGACAATGAAATCCTGTAGAAGAAGCCTAGTTGTGGTGCTATAAACATTAGATGCTATGATTTTTCTACTCTGCCAACTGCTGGTGTGGTGCAACATTTTTCTTTAAGCTTTTCTGTGCTTTCAAAATAGTCTCAATAATTTGATTATATAGGTGTATGATAGATAGAAGTTGTTGAAGGGGAAAATGTAGAAATAGTATCTGTATTGTAGGTTATAGTTGTTCATTATATTTCAGAAAGCAGCTTTTGTTTGAGGGGGGTTTCCTCTCTTTAGTTTCATTTCCTGTTTAATGTTTTGTGGTTGGTTGCACATATGGCTCCATGGGTGTATGTATGTTTGTATATATACGTTCTCTCTTGTTATATTTGTTAGAAAGACATTACTAACTAGTAACTCAATTTGTTTCATCACTTGTTTCTCTATTTTATACACTTTCATGAGAAAAAGTGGTTGTTTCTTTTGGAAATGCATTTTGGAAACTATAACATTTATGGACAATTACAAGTTTTCATGCGAAGTTGTCTCACGTGGGGTTCAAGTACAATGATGGTTAGTCTCAGGCATATTTATGGACATTAGTACTTTGATTCTATGGAGTATATAAATCTAGAAAATTCTAATAGGTTTTCCACTTTATTAAATCATAGGTGTAAATATATAAGCTGTTCTAAGTTTTCATGTACGTTATAATTAAGGTATTTCTTTAATTTCTACAAAATTTATAGAAATACATTTTATATTGTATATTCCTTTTGTATATTTTTTTCTCAACTAAGCAACTACCACTAACTCTTATATATATTTCATCATTTATCTATCTTTTTCATGTATAATAAACATAGCTTCAAATTATATTTAATTAAGTTTATTGATATTTTTATAAATAAAATTTTAAGGTTATAACATGTTTAAAAATGGTATATTTTAGAATATCATATTGATAGTAGTAGTTCTAGTTTATTGAATTGTTTTTCAAAAAACAATGATTTTACTATTATAACCCTACAAGATTCTCTTTGGATTAGCTATAAAGTATAGCATCTTGGAATATATTTATTGATTACCAAACAATGCCACTTTAGCCAATATATAAGCTATTCATGATGCTTCAACATCACCTCAGAATCAATTAAATCATACAATTTCAACCGTTAATTCCTCAGATTCTGATACTATTTCATACAAAAACCATTATGCTATAATAAATATTTTATTGAACTTTTTTTTTTTTTTCATCAAATGAAAAGGTTGATAACTGGCCTTGTAGAGAAAGTGGAAGAAGAAGGAAATACTCAAATTATGCAAGAATGAGATCAACAAATTTAAGAATAGTTATAAATCTAGGAAGAATCTTTTATAATTGTTTCTATTCCATTTTCATTTTCTACTTTTTCTTTTACTTCAATTATTCACTTTAATATTAAAGGTATTTATGGCCAAAATTTAATTTATGTTTACATTGTTCTCTCTTTCTATCTTATCTTAGTAAGGATGAGTTTGGCATGCTTTACTTTTTAATATCTCTAATTTAAAGTGCTATTTAAACTTTCCAATTCCTCAGTATGTCAACTCTTTAAAAGTTATAAATTAAATAATGTGAAACTAATTTTCTACTTTTGAAATATGCAAATATTTACAACAAATTTAATCAGTTATAAACTGAAGAGCTAAAAATACAAATAATTTTTTTCCTTCTATGTAATCTTTATTTTATAATTAACTAATTGCTGAAGAAATTTACATCATCTTTTTTTTCCTTTTAACCATTTTTTTCTACAAGAAAAACTGAGTCTGATAAGAATTGTAATGCTCTAAAGTCAACACGTTAGCGATTCATCAGTTGTTAAATTGATTGAAAGAAAAGCCCCAGAATTCGAAGGTTCAATTAAAGTATAACAATCCAAGAAAACTAATTGCAAAATATTAAGTAGTACTGAAACATTCAAAGTAACGTAACCTTTTTTTAAAGTTTTTTACGTAAACAAATGTTAGTGTTCAAATCAAGCATTAAATTTGTATCTCTGAGTACATAATCAAATTCGATTTTGTTAATTTGTTCATTATCACCAAATTTACCTTTTCCGAAAAACTAGGTTTTAACACTTCACAATATGCTCGAACTCACGTTGTGTAATAATAACTAGCTACGACTAGCATGTTATGATTATATACAAATGAAGTCAATGAAGATGAGTTGGAAGAGACTAATAGAATGGAATCTCTGTGAGTTTAAAAAGATATTTGGGAAAATTTTAAATATAACAAAACATATTTGTATTGTGTGAAGGAAGAGATAAAAATGAATCTAATAGAGGCCTGTTATTTTTTTTGTTTTAAACATAAAGTGAAATGAAATTAATTACATTAAATAAAATTTGTATGTTCGCAATACATAGATAAATAAGTGACTAAATGCATACATTTTGAGTTAATTAGGTCACATTTTTTAGTATAAATTTCATCATCATTTTTGAAAAATATTTTGCAATTCAGTCATTTTTGTTTACACAATGTTACGTGTTAACTCATAATTTTTTGTTTAATTTTTTTTAATTTTAAAATAAAATTGCCAAAGTCAAATGAGGGAGTCCTATCACGTGGTTGAGAAAATGTGGCGTGACAATGACAATACCACATGTCACGATTAGAACATGTGTCATGTGAAAAATCTCAATTTAAACCCTCTATTTATTACTTTGTCTCACTTTAGTCCAATTTTTATTTTAATCTTGTTAAAAATATTAATTTTAATAAAAATATCATTATAACATTTATATATACTACAAAAAAGCTCATAAATAGTAACCAATTTTAGTGATCAATTATTGTTAGTAACTATAATGACCAATTTACAAAACTATAAATTATTGGTTATTAAAATAGTCACTATTATGAATAAAAACTTATAATTGGTCACTAAATTGGTCTTTAAAATTAGTTACCAAAGGAAATTGGTTACTAAAGATTAGCTACCAAGGTTTTGACTACCAAATGAATTAGTTTCTAAATTAGTCTCTAATTATTTAATGACCAATTATAATATTTTATTCATAAAAGTAACTATTTTAGTAATCAATAATTTTCAGCTTTTGAATTGGTATATAAATTGGTTACTATAGTGACTAGTTGTTTTTTGTTTCTAAAATTTGTTTCTAGTTAAGGATTTTCTTGTAGTGATTGATAACGTTATTTTCTACCTTTTATTGTTGCTAAGTTTTATGAATAAAATCAATTTCTCCATAGCTTTTATCTTGTTTAATCCTCAAGTTCATGATGTTTTTGCATTTTTTGTATTTTAGTTGTTTTATTTCTAATCTCTATTATGAGTGTGTGAAATAAGTCAATAAGAAGCAATTATGGTGGAGGAAAGCAAGCTCGAACTCAAGAAAGCATGATTGGACAAGAAATATTGATTTTAAGACAAATATCCATGTCAGGAGGCACTGGAATCGTGCCCAGTACTGCAAACATGCAGAAATAACTCACCTATAGGTATTTACTGTCTTGGACCAATCTCGGAAGGCCAAAAAACAACCATTGGGCGCCAGGCTAACTCGTTGGGCGAGCTAGTTTCCCGCTTGGCTAAAATGACAGCACATAACTATAGTATTTTAGTTGTTGGGCGAAAATATGACTCGCCCAACGAGTTACAAGTCTGAGAGCGTCAATTTTAGACCTCGCTGAGCGAGAATGAAGTCGTTGGGCGAGAATATCGATCATAATACGCGAATATGATTATTTAATCATGTTTCTATGAGAGTTTTGGGGGATTCCTCAGTTTTTTCACGAATAGAAACACCTTGGGTGCTAGGGAGAGACTCTTGGAGGTTATTAGCGGTGTTGGGAAACTCTCCCTTCTCATTCTTGGGTTTCCTTCTTCATCCATGGAGGTTTTACCCCTTTTGGGTTGGAGATGATGATGGGCTACGAAATTAGAGATGGAGATGCGAATGAGAGGCGCAATTGGAACATGAAGCAGTATTCAAGAACCTTGGGAGAGGAATTCTTTCTACTTTATGGTTCCAATTTCTTCCCTATCCTTCAATTTTGTAAGACCCTAAGTTCTCCACCATGGAAAGCATTTCTATTTGTTAAGATTAGATGTAAAAATCTGAATTATTGTGTAAAATTGTGTTGTTAAAGTATATGTTTTTTCGATTCAAGTTAGTGTTTGATTTTCATGCTTCATGCTTGATGTAGATTGTTCCCATACTTGATTTATGATTCTTGAGGTGTTGGGAAATATCTTTAGAATCTAGACTTGAAATTGAATACCTAATGTATGCTTATATCTAGGAATAGAACTTGGTTCATTAGTAATCTTAGACTCTTGAGACTAATGCATGTTTCACTTGTGAGGATTCAAGGGATTGAAACTTGATAAGTGATCATAGGCTCTAAGGCTCTAGGAATAGGATTTGAGTAATCTTGTGAGTTGATTTTGACTTGAATATAGAACTAAGATGTTTGATGATGCATAAGAATGAAGTGAAGTCTAATATTGGCAAATTGTAAATACTCTATGTTAATTTTCATATTGCACACCAACTGTTTGATAAAATACAAAAAGAGTTTATTAATGTTTTGTAAACTTTGTGTCTAATTGGGTCGTGAATTGCAATAATTGTCATGCGTTGCACAAGTCCCTTGGGAGAGAACAATAAAATACATATTACTTGTTACGTGCGACCGATGCACTTGTCGTGCTGGTTTTTCACAATAGTGATAAAAGTTAAATTTGGTCTCATTTTGAGGAGGGATGAATTTGCTCTCGTTTAAAGAAAATGGGATTGAATTGAGACTTAATAACAAATATAGGGATTAAATTGAAATTTTTCACATGACATTTGCCCCAATAGTTATACGTGACACTACCATTGTCATGTTACATTACTTTTGCCACATGACAAAACCCCTCATTTGACACGTGACAATTTTATTTTTGAAGACATCTAAAAAATATTGAAAGAAAAAAGTACAATTACTTATTTAGTCCCCCTAATTTTGTGGTTTAGTTAAATTTAGTCCCCTTATTATTGGTTGGTACAATTTACTACCCCAATTATTTTAGAGGGTTCAATCTGGTTCTCTCCATTAAGTTGAAGTCAATAAAGTGTCCGTACAGGACACGTGTCAAACTATGAAATTTTTAATTTTTTTCTAAAAATTTATAAACTGCCATTTGTTAGATTACCGTCGTGCCATGTGACAGTGCTAATAGTTGTTTTTAATTTAGTCTTCAATTAAAATTTTTTATTTAATTTAGTATCCTTATTTTTTAAAACGATCCACTTTTGTCCACTCCAAATTGAGACAAAATTAATAAATAAGCTTAATTACAACTTATATATACATGTTACAATAATTTTTGTTAATATATACATCAAATCAGTTTACCTAGATATGCAAATTATTTTATTTTTTTCATTTTTACCTTTGTAATTTTTTACACTTGTAAAAAATAAAATAATTTGAATATTTAGGTGTAGTGATTTGATGTATAAATTCAAAAAAAAATATTTTAACATATATATATAAGTTATAATTAAACTTATTTACTAATTTGGTCTCAAATCGAAAATGATAAAATTGGATAGTTTAAAAAATAAGGGTATAAATTGAACAAAAAATTTAAATAAAGGACTAAATTGAAAACATATATTAACAATGTCATGTGTCACGACTGTAAACTGCCACATGGCACCATAGTAACCTGACACGTGACAATTTATAAATTTTTAGAAAAAAAAATTAAAAAGAATTTCACAGTTTGACACACTGTCCTGTAGAACACGATGTTAACTTCAACTTAACAGAGATAACTAAATTGAACCTTCTTAAATAATTAGGGTACTAAATTGAACCAATTAATAATAAGAAAACAAAGTAAACTTAACCAACACATTATGAAAGTAAATCAATAATTATACTATAAATAAATAAATAAATAATCCACAAATTGATATATGACGCATCAGTTAGTATTGTATTAGCGAAAAAAACCAAATTACGATACATTTTAAAAATAAGAATAAAATTGAGAAAAAAATAATTGATTACCTAAACAAACAACCAAAAATTGACACACATACTGTAAATTTATGCACACGATCCTAAGCAAACAACCAAAAAACTCGCCTATGCATCTTGTATATGTGTTTTAATCTATAAACACTAAAACCAATATCATTTAGGTTATATTTTTCAGAAGGCAGAGATATCTGCTTCTGAGTAAATACTGCAGAGATATTATTGAAAAAAAATGGTTATCTCGCACTGGTTGCTTAACTTATAAGTTAACTCATATCTTATTTTTTAAAATATAAAACTAAACTTATACACTGTAAGAAAAATATAGCTCTTTTTACCTTCTAGCATACCTTTTATGTTTTATTAAAGTTTTAAATCAAAATATTTGGAAACTCAACTAGAACATTTAGTTCCAAGTTTATTTATAGAGAAAACGATAATTATCAATGTTTCAACTAATATGGAGCTATTAATATGTATAATTTCAATACTTTAGGATTTCTCCAATTATTTTGAAAATGAGTATATTTATCATTTTAATTAAATCGAAACTAGCTCCATAAGTTAAAAAAAAAAGGTTAATTATTCCACCATTCATATTCATCCGTAGTTTAAATGTGAGTTTTTAAAGTGATTTTTATAGGATATGTGGAATGTTATATTTTTTAATATTTTTTCTCTCTTTCCTATGGCAATTGTTTTCCATACAAAAACAAGTTTTCAAAATTAGTATTGAATAATTGGTTCTTTGGTTGGTGGCCAACTCACTTTGTTTTTTGGATGTAGAGTTAAATTTTTATTCTGAGAAAATCTTCTTAGGAACTTATTTTAGAGAGGCCTAATCCTTAAATCATGGTGTGATATCATATTATATCAGTCAGAAAGATAAGAGAGACAAACTTTGGATTTTGATTTCATATTTTTGAATGAAACCCCTACACGCTTGTGCAGGGACCAATTTCTCTGCTCTTTTTTATTTTCCCTTTTACAGAGGAAACGTTGGATTAAAGTTTATTCCAAACGTCACAACCACCTTTCGAAACAATGAAGAATTACTCAAAAATATAGTTTTTTGAGATTTTTATTGCTATGCAAGAATTTGGAGAGAAATATAATAGCTCGAGTGATTAGTATTATCACGTAAGTGACCGGGTGTTCAAGTGATAATATTATGCACTTATTAATATTAATAATAATAATAATAATAATAATAATCCTTATTTGAGCGTTGTTCGAGGGACAACTTAACACTTGGGTAAGATATAGAAAAATAACAAATTTTTAAAAATATCTTTAGAATCCATAATTTGGTGTTTTGTCTATTTAAATAAGTTTATAATGACTATATACAATTATTTAATGCATAGTTTCATGTTACGAGGAGTATAACTATTTGACTATTCCAAACAATTAATATGTTCAAAACCTAATAAATCACCTTGAAAACTAAATTATCTAAATGTTAAATTTGTATCAAACAAATAGACAAATTCGGTATTCAATGTAATTGTAATACACATATCAAACTCATATAATCCAAATGAGTTACCATAACGAACAATATACCACTAACATACAATTTTTTTTAAATCTCATGTTAACTAAAGATCAAGTCAATTTATAATATATAAATGTATACGAATCTCACCTTATAAGTTAGTTTGATAAGATTGTGTTAGATTTAAAATTCTTAACATGGTACCAGAATCTATCACAGTAAAATTTATTCTTGTTGAATCTATTGTTCCATCTCATCGCCCATCGAGTCGCTATCAAAACACTCATTAATGTATAGTTTCACATTCGTGATGTATAAAGCCCATTTCTTAGCATTCCTACTACAAATATAGGGTTGTAAGATAAAGTTGTCAAAATTTAGTAGTCAAAAAATTATTTTCCAATTATTTAACATGCTTATTAGAAAATGAACTAATTAAGAGAATAGTATTAATCAACCAAAAGAAATGATAAAATTAAAACACATTCATAAATAAAATAAGAAGAAACAACAAAAAGAAAAAGACTCACTAAACCTACCGATTAAATAAATCTTCAAATTTGAAACTTATGGAAAGCATAAATAAAAAAGGACATACAAAATATAAGCAATCAATTTTTTTATTTTTTAAAAAAGTTACAAAAATTAGTAAGTTCAACAATTCCTCTACAGTATGTTCTTTTGGGTGAATATACTGTTCACAAGGAATGAGAAGCAATGATTAGGGAATTAGTAATGTGTTCTTTTGGAGGTGATGCAAGGTAATGAGAAGAGATGATTAGATAAATTCACTGAAAATTCAATTCCACTATCTATATTGAGATTTGAGGGTGACACAACTAGATTTACTAAATTACTCCTTCATTATTTAATTTTTGTTGCATGTGATTTAACTCATAAAATCAATACACGTGGTTTCAGTTCACTTTATTAATTATATGTTAACCATAATAATAATAATTTATTATGATTATAATAAAATTTTATTATTTCTAAAATTACTATTAAAAAGAAAAAAAAATTTCAAGTAAATAAATTATTTTTCACCTTATATATTAAATTTATTTTCTATAATAATAAGGACATTTTGTTAATCTATTTTTTTCTATTAATTTTTTTTTAATATATCATATCAGTCAATTCAATTATAAACTTTATCTTCTATTCCACTCTGAAATCACTCCTAAATCTTAAAAAGAAAAAAACTCCATTTCCAATCCTTCCAATCTCTTATTCTCCTTCTCTCTCCAATCCTTTATCTCAAAAGAACACGGCTTAAAAAACAAAATTTTATATCACACTTTAAATTAATATGATATATTCATTTTGTTTAAATCCATTTTTCGGTCTTATAAATGTGCAATTCTGCCTCATACAAAAATTAACTTCATATTTTATTCTTTGATTTACAAACTAAGCAATCCAAATTCACTGCTGGTACACTATCAAAATTTATGACAAAAAAAAGTACTAATATATTATATTTGTGAGTATAACCAGGTTAGTTAGTTATCCATATTAGGATATTAATAATCACACTCAATTAATAAATTTAACTATTAATAACAGAACATTAGTATGACATTGTTTTGAAAAACTATTATGGAAATAAAAATTATCCTTAATAAATAAAAATAAAAAAAAATTATTTTTTATAAAAAGACAAAATGTGTGATTTAGGTTTTGTCGATGGAATTGGATTGAAGTTTTATATACTCCCACTCCCATGTGCTATCCTTCCCTTCTTATTCCATTTCCTCTCCTGTACCTACCCTAAACTAAACCCTACTTATCATCCCATCCACGTATTCCTTTCTTTTCATTCTTAATCATTTCCACCAACCAAACCATTCTTCCACCTACACGTATAACACCATTCCTTTTCCTCCCCACACGTGTGCCATGCCAAAATTTATCAATCATAATATATCTCATTATTCCCTAAACGACTTCAACTTTGCAAAATTAAATCTAAGAATTATATACTTTATATATATTTTTTTATTCGTTATTTTCTCTTAAAAGGAGTAAAGACAAAAAAAAATCGAGTTTTTCGTTTATAGATTAAGACCGTGGTCATAACGTAAGTCGGTTTTGTTTCTATTTCCATCCCAATTATTTCGAATGTATTTTTTTTCTGTTGATATTAAGAGTTAAGAATTAATAAATTCAAATTAAATTTGGAAGAAATTAATATATTTTTCTAAACGAATTTATTCATATTTAATTCTAGTTTTGTATGAAAACTTTTTTTTTCATGAAAAATTAATTGCTTCACCTTTCTTATCATTGATTTTCCTAATTAAAATCCTGGCCCTGTTTTTTTTTTTCTGTCGCTTCCAAACGCTGCCTACACCTTAATATCACTGTCACTGCGCAACACCAACACAGTAACAGCATACATTAACACTCTTACACTACAACAACACAAACAAACAAACCCACTGTTCTCTCTTTGGTTTTTGATTTTCAAATTGTGGTTAGTTAGGGTTCTTCTTCTTCTTGTATGAGGTTGAAGCATCACTAAACAGATCTGTGATGGCGAGCACCCACATTGGGAATGCCGGAGAACCCGACCCCAAGTCCTTCAAGCCTCGCCCCAAGAAACCCTCCGACGACTTCATCACGCTCTTTCACGGCTCCGATCCGGTCCGCGTCGAGCTCACGCGCCTCCAGAATGAACTCCGAGGCATCCACCATTTCTTCAACTTCAATTTCACTCACCAACTTCTTTCTCGACGAAAAATAAAACATCATACTGGATACCTCATCGTTCGTGTGTACAAAGAGTGTGCTTTGTTCAAATTCACTGAAAAACCGAAATTAAATGAATTAACAATTAATTAATTAATTGATTCTTCTTAATTTTTATATCACGAGCTTGTTGAAACTGAGCATGGAACAAGTTAATTAAAAAATGCACTTGCTTTATTTAGTTTGATTATTCGTGTCACGTGTTTTTTTTTGTTAACTCTGGATTAGCTGGCTTGCAGAGAAAGATAGGGAGCTTGGGGACGCACTTGCGGAAATTAAGTCATTGAGGAATTCGGAGCGTCTTAAGGAAAAGGGGGTTGAAGAGGTATCTTCTCTCTTGAATTCTCTAAATGCTGTAATCCGCTTTGTAATTTTTCAGAACAGAAAATTGTATTTTATGTTAACTTCTGAGATGAAAATGGGATAGTGTCTGTCTCGGTGAACCGTTGAATTAGGCATTTCTGATTTTCTTGATTAAGTGCTCAATTGGTCAGCAAAAGATAATTGGTCCTTTGATTATTTGGTTTCATACAGTGAACTTGGAGTCTATTTGGCTAGTGAATTTGCTTAAAACTATTTTCATATTATAGAAGCAGAGCAACAGTAAATTTGAATCAATTGATCTTGAAATATAGAATTTATAGAAATCTTCAAAAACTGGGATGATAGATGAGGAAGCTGTATTATTATTGGTGTGATAATTCTGTATTATTTGCTTCTCCTGCATTTGTAAGTTGTTTCTGGGTCCATGATAAGATTTATTTATTTATTTATTTTCTAGTTGTATTCTATTCTCAACAAGGAACCTAGGTATTATGTGGTATGAACGAGATTCCCACTAAAGCAGTGAACTACTACATTTTGTTTTCCTTGTTTTCTTTGACAAAGCAAAGCAATGCACTACTGTATACATTCACTTTAGAATGTTCTCATTTCTCTAGAACAACAACACGCTTTTAGTAATTCTGAGTTGAAGTATTAAATTTTTCGAGGCTTTTGCTACGTGAATTCTGTATGTATAAGATTTTGGTAGTTAAAGATTTCAAATTTCATTTTTTATAAAGTGTTTTAATTCTGTTTAATCATCTCAGCTGACAGATGAGCTGAACAAGGTGGATGAAAAGCTAAAAGCTGCTGAAGTTCTTCTGGAAAGTAAGGTAGTAATAGTAGTTACACTAGGTATTACCTCATTGGATTTTTTCTT
>Ga0209389_1002066_pt1 | contig 14960 bp, 14 predicted proteins | sample CowpearedBW_FD_187526 | JGI IMG/M metagenome (GOLD analysis project Ga0209389, IMG submission 187526) | Root nodule microbial communities of legume samples collected from California, USA - Cow pea red BW (SPAdes) (version 2) | ecosystem: Host-associated > Plants > Roots > Nodule | place: USA...
TATTTCTTCTAAGAATTCACTTGATATTTTTAACATTCCTAAGCATATGCTATTGGGTCTAAGTTTTACAGCTAAGTTCAAGTCTCTGAATGATTCTATCAGATCCAATTCCTTCACCATCATCATGGATAGACTTCGACTCAAAGCATTCGCAACAACATTTACTTTCCCAGGGTGATATTTCAACTCAAAGTCATAATCCTTAAGAAATTTCATCCATCTACGTTGTCTCGTGTTTAGCTCTTCTTGATCAAAAAGGTATTTTAAACTTTTATGGTCACTGAAAACTTCAAACCTTGCTCCATACAAGTAATGTCTCCATATTTTCAACACAAACACCACTGCAGCTAATTCCAAATCATGTGTAGGATAATTTAGCTCATGTTGCTTGAGTTATCGTGAAGCATAAGCTGCAAATTTTCTTTCTTGCATCAATACACATCCTAATCCTTGTCCACATGCATCACAATATACCTCAGAATGTTTTGTAGGGTCAGGAAGGATTAAAATAGGTGCAGATGTTAATTTTTTCTTCAACTCTTGAAAACTAAACTCGAATGCTTCATTCCATTCGAAAGGTTGTCCCTTATGTGTTAACTTAGTCAAAGGCAATGCTAATTTAGAAAATCCTTCAATCAATTTTCTATAGTAGCCTGCCAATCCTAAGAAACTACGTATTTTTGTGATATTCTTTGGTTGTTCCCAAAGAAATACCGCTTGAACCTTTGAGGGGTCAACTGCAATGCCATTTTGTGATATCACATATGTCCCGAAAATTGAACTTCTTTCAACTAGAATTCACACTTTGACCATTTTCCATACAATTGTCTTTCTTTGAGAATTTGTAATGCAATCCTCAAATGTCTCCCATGTTCTTCATGATTTTTGGAATAAATTAAAATGTCGTCAATGAAAACAACCAAAAATTTATCCAATTTGTTCTTTAAAGAATACTCGTATCAGGCAAAAATGTTTTATTGTGAAACATTCGTCTTAGATAAAAGTAGCTTATTATTAATTAATACTGGTATGGGTTATCCAAGAATGAGGCAAAAGAATACTCTTGTACCTTACAGTATAGTTAAACTCAAATATTGTTTAAGAATTGGATGTAGTATATGCTATCAAACAGATAACATCAAAATATCTAGAGGAATTTTTTCCTCTTCTTAACTTGTTATTTTATATGTTATAATTGCTACATTGACTAAGAACGAGAGGTTTTTAAATCTTAGTTTGTGAAAAATTGTTAGATCATCTCACAAATATAAACTTATTATTTGACTGCACATATTCAAATAACATTCCTAAAATATCCTCACTTTAGGCATAACTTGCTTGTATTGTTTCATTCAGTTTCGTTGTTTAAGGAGTACTAGAATGTTGTTATGGTGATCATTGTCTTAATCACTTTTTTTTAAGTATTTAGGTTTTTATTTTGTGGGAACTAAGATGTAGTGGGAGGTGGAGGGATAAAGGAAGGTGGTGAGAGGGGGAAGAGGGTGGTGGGAAGTGGAAAAAGGTGCAAGAAGGTGGAAGAAAAAAAACTAAACGGGTTCCAAGGTAGAAGATGATCCAGATTTTGACATGTGACACTTCCAAACGATGTTAACACCAATTTAATGGAAGAGACCAAATTTACTATATTTAACTAATATTGGGACTCAATTGTGAAATGGTTTTTAATGCTTTAAAGTTGTTTCTGTTTTTGTTTAATAATTAATGTTTTATATGAATAGTTTTTTTAAGATGGCCACATAATTATATATGGACCTGCTTTTATGTACTATTGATGAGTCCCCAAGTGCTCATGTTTTTCAAGCTTAAGAACACTTCTTTAAGGGGTAGTTCGTGTCATTCTTAGTATTTTAGCACATTTTTAGCATAGATTTATAGTTAGGCCTTGAGTTGCATTTTCTTTTAATTACTACTTTTTAGGCTTTGTTTAATGCTAATATAAAGTAGAGTAGTGTTGATAGCCTACTCCTCAAACTAGGTTAGGCCAAAGCTTGAAATTGTGACTATGGTGGATGGTGGATTCGCGGAAGCTTGGTGTTGAGAGAAAATGACTCTCAGTTTGGATGATTTAAGGGTGGGATAAAGGTGGTTTGTGGAGCTCTAAGATAGGTTAGGCCTAGAAGAAACCTACACTACTTGACCCTTAATACAAGGCCAAAATATTCATAATCTAATAAAGATACTTCATTATGGCCTAAAAGAAAAGAGTTTTGCTTCACTTGCAAAGATGACTCTATCTCTTCATGAAAGTGCTTGGCCATGCTAGGGGGTATGCCATCATCCCCTCCCTCTTCAAAAGGATTTATCCTTAAATCTTCAAATTGTTAAGTTCTCATCCTTCCTTCTCTTGGAGATGTTTGGCTTTCTTCCCATCGGGGTCAAATATCCTTCTACAAAAAATAAGAGACAATATAAGTGTAATAAGCATCCAAACCGTGTAGCTCCCAAAGATTATACACCTTGGATCAAATGAATGATCAAGGGTTTGGAGTTGGGGAGCCTTTCTCTTTAAACTCTTGTGTGCCTTCTGTTGAATCCATGTGCTTTTGGAGTAACTTCCTTTTCCAACACAAGGTCTTATTTGTTCTTGTCTTTCCATTCTACTAAAGGAAGGTGGAAAGAAGAGGTGGAAAGAAGAACTCTTTTGAATTTTCACACAAGCATTTGGCCCTTAACATGAACACTCTTTTGTTGGGACACTCTTTGGACTTGTGTGTACTACTTTGACACTTAAAACAATTTATCTAACTCTTGTGTGTGCAAGTGTCCTCTCTTTCTTTTTCCCTCTTTTTTCTCATTTGCATTTGGTCCTCTTCCACTTGAGAAGATATGAGAGGATGAAGTACAATTTTTCTCTCTTGTTGGGTGAAGGTTATCTCATTTGTATGGCCATGGTGTATGGTTTCTCTTTCAAAAAGCCAAGGCCTTCCCAACAAGACGTGACAAACTTCTATAGGTACTATGTCACATAGCATACTATCTTCAAAATTCCCTATGGAAAAATTAACTTCCACTTGTTGATTAACTACCATGCCTTCATCATCATTAATCCATTGAAGTTTATAAGGGTTAGGATGAGGCAAGATAGGAAAAGCTAACTTTTCAACCAACCTTGTGCTACAACAATTGCAACATGAGCCACTATCAACAATGAGATAGCACATGTTTTCTAAAACTTTACATCTTGTGTGAAAGATGTTCTCTCTTTGGGTTAGTTCTTGGTGACTAGGTTGATTGTGGAGAGTTCTTCTTATCATAAGAAGATCTCCATTGCCAGGGTAGACATACTCACTTTTGTTCTCAATTTCATCTGCACTTTCACTACAACTCTTTTCATCTTGACTACTATAGGAATTGACACCCCTTAGGTTTATGGTCCTCTTGGAAGGGCATTGGGATGAAATATGACCTCTCCCTTGACACTTAAAACACTTAATGTCTCTAGTATAGGTGTGTGATGATGTTCCTTCCCTTGGTTTCTCTTGGTTTTCTCCTTCCATAGGTTTTTAATAGGTTCTTCTTCTAACAATTGCTTATCTTTAAAACCTTTTCTCAAATGTTGTTGCTCCACTTTGATGCAAATTTGTACCAAATCATTTAAGTCTCGATATGGCAACAATTCCACTTTTTCTTTAATATCAAGATTGATTCCACTTAAAAACTTAGAAATGGTTGTTTCCTCTCCTTCTCTAATGCTTGCCCTCATCATATAGAGTTCCATATTTTGCCTATTGTAAGACCTGAGAAATTTAAATAATTAATTAAATAATTATTTAATAAATGCGGGTAGTAGGAGCCTTTAAGGCATTTAATACGGATTACTATGACGTGAAAAAATATTAGCTTAAATGGTTTAGAGTAATTAATTATCCAAGAGGACTTGGGTTCAAGTCCTATGTATGCTGTTTGTGTGTTATTTAATTATTATTGTTTTTAATAATATGCTAGAGCATGTTGAGTGATAATATAATCATAAAATTATATTAATCATCACGAAACATGAATTGGTTGAATGGTTGAACATTGATTTGGCTTTGGCATGGTGAGGGGTTCAAACCTTGGTGAACCCAAATTAAACTTTATTTTTGCCAAAATGTTCTTTGGCATGAAGGTGAAAGGGCAAGGAAACCCTAGCCTCCAAGGGAGGGCCGAAAAACCATCATAAGACAACAAATTGAATGGCATTAACCTTAGTTTGATTGTAATTTCATTTTGCATCATTAAACCCACATTAAGACACCAATTATTGGCCAATTAAGGGAAAAAGAGAGAGCTTTTGTGGTTGGTTTTGTTGGATAGGTAGAGGAATACGAAAATCAAAGTAAGGTGAATGTATTGAGTGAGGCATTGAGGCTAAATTGAGGAGAATTAAGGAATGTTATTGGAAGCAAGGGAGAACCAAGGGCTACTCAAGTTTTAAACAAAGGAAACCAGGTTAGGGGAGCTGGAATCCGTCCCTTTTACTTGTGTTGTTAATATTGCATGATTAATTGAATACTTGGATGCATGTAATGGAATAAAACTATGCAAATTCACATTTCTGGAAATTTTCCAAAAACTGCCTGGCGGGTGATGACTCATCCTTGTAATGCTAATTTTGGGTTCCAGAGATGGAACCGCTTGACAGCATGAGACAGTCCGTCAGGCGACACTTGGTGATTTAACCAATTTTGGGTTTTCTGATGAGGAGCCTAGCGGTGGTGATTGAACCGCCAGACGACGCGAGCCATATTAGCTCGATTTTGGTGTTTTCGGGGTTCTGGGATATGTTGGTCAGCATAATTGGTATTGTGATTATGAATTCAAAAAAAGGAGATGATTAAATTATGAACCTTTAGTACAGCACGAGATAATTAAATGAAAGTGGTGGTGATATATGAACCAATTTTAAGGTTGGCACATTGGGGGTTTCATGATTATGTGTGTTTATGGTAAATTGGTCATAGAATTGTGTTGGATATAGTCTAGTTGGAGTCTTGGTATCATGGTGAAGTGGATCGGGTAAGAAACAGTGAGCTTAGGCAGAGGAAAGTTTCAAGAAATAGGTAGCAGGGTAGTGCAGGTGCAGAAATTCTGGGATTTTTCTAGACCGCATGCACCGCCTGACGGCACAAGGCTCGCTGCTAGGTGCCACCACAGAGGTTGGGGTTTAATGTGGTCGCGAGTGTTAGTTTATGGTTCTGGATTTTTGATGAGTCAAGTCATGCTAGTTAGGGAATTGGAAGGATTAATTGAATAGAAGTAGAGGTAATGATATACTGGGGTTAAGGGTGTAACCTCTAGGATTTGAATGGAAGATGACTGTTATGGTAATGTAGTAGGAACTGCAGTTAGAGTGAGATATAAAGTGTGGATAATATATTGTAATGTGAATCATAATAAGATGTTGCTAGGGTAAATAGGGGATGGTGAGAGTAATTGGAATTAAGAACTGTGAAGAATGATGTAAATATGATTAGGTGATGGGGGCCATGTCATGTAGAATTTGGGGAAGGCTTGGTAACAATTGGTTAATTAATAGAAGGAAGGGCATGAAGCTAATAGTGGTAATCTGATTTAGACATGTTGAATCTACAACTTAAATCAAAAGACTATAGGTGAATAAAGGTAAGAAGGAAATTGTAAGCCAAGGAATACAATGTATAGACCAGTAAAGTACTGAATAGAGGGGTAATAGATACTCTGGAAGTGTGTAAGTGTGTGACTGGAAGATTGTAAATAAACAAAGTGCAGAAAAATAGTACAACTGTTGTACTAGTGTAGCGCCTGGTGGTAGAGCTGAAGTCACCAGGCGATAGCGTCCCAACAGAGAGCTACTGGAACGTGTGCACCTGGCGGTGATGGTCCTCTCGCCAGGCGGTATCTGTAGCGTTGATGAATCAGAGGCGCTACGCGCGTGGCAGTATGTGTCCCTCGCCAGGCGAGTTTGCTGCAGCAACCTTGGGTTGTTGTTTCAGCGTGTGTGATCTACAAGGCTTGTAGGATACTTTAAAGGTCGGCTTGCTGGTGTTCCTTGAGTTGAGCTCGGAACGTATCCCTTGAGTTGAGCTCCGGATAGGGGTTAAGCACGTGACATTCCTCGAGTTGAGCTCGGAATGGCATCCCTTGAGTTGAGCTCGGGATGGCGGATGAACACGAGGAACCCTTGAGTTGAACTCGGGTTGGTGAGTGTTGCCGATGTGAGTGTGCTGGTTGTGGCCAGTACGGATGGGTCCAGATGGATTGCCTTCCTTAGTAATTAGCTGACGAGTTTGGTAGTGTTGGGACATTACAACTATATTCGTATTTGGGAACTCCACCTAGCATTACGGTGTGTGATTCGTAGCATGGTTTCCCGCACGTGCTCTATCGGTTGTGGCCGATAGGTATGGCAGCAAGTCATCTTGAGGTATTCACTAGAAGACGTAGAACACGAATAACATGGTTGTGGTCATGTGGTATCGAATCAAAGGAAGGAATTCCTTTGGTGTGTTTGTGTGATATATATACTTGGGCCATATATATACATGTTTATTTTGTTAGCTCACCCTATATGCTTGTGTTTAGCGATGATCGTGTATGTGGTGCACGGGAGCAAATGATGTTGTAAGTGGATCTGGTGAGGCTTAGGAGCGGAGCGGGGAAAACTCATGGGAACAGTTTTATAGAGTTTTATCATTTATGGTTTTGGAATGTAAGATGTAAACTATTATGAGATTGTTTTGGTATTTTATTGAATTTTGAGAAGATTTGAACTTAGAGTTATCTTTATTATGAATTAAATTATTTGAAATTTCTCGCGTTTTTGGGAAATGGATTTATAATAAATGTGATTTTATTTTCTTATTATATTTTATTATTTAAACTCGTAATATCCGGTCGGGATGTTACACCTATACTCTTCCACACTCATGTTCTTTTGTTGTAGCCTTTCGAGATTGTCCATAAGCTCTCCATTGTAGTAGGAAGGTATATGTCTTCTTCTTAGGGCACTCTTTAAATCATCTTCCAATACTCAACTCAGAGGGAGTTGGAGAGTCTTCTTTCTCTCACTAGGGAAGTCCACCAATACATGACATTCCCTTGGAAGCTTAAGGTGGTTAGGGATACCTTTCTTTCCTCACTCATTTGATGACACTCAAAAAGTTATTCCACTTTCGTTTCTCAATCTAAGTATGCCTTTACATTTTCTTTCCCATGGAAATGAGGAAGGTCAACCCTAACTTCTCTAGGTTCTTGGTGTTCACGCTCCCTTCTTAGCCTTCTAGGTGGAGGAGATTGATAGTATTGGTTCAAAATCCTACTATCCTCCTCATAGTGTGTGAGTTGTGTATTATGTTGGGAGCTTCTCCTTGAGTTGCTCACACCCTTACTCCTACTTTTGCTTTGTCTCAACTCTTCTTGAACTTTAAATTTTTTTGCATTAAGTATCCTAAGCTCCTTCTCTAAGGTTGTAAGATATTCATGCCTTTCAACTCTCTCTTTTTCTTTTAAAATTGATTCTTGTCTTTGCCAAATTTTTAGTAACTTTAGTTCTTTAGCCAAGTTTTGTAAACTAGGCACTTCACTAGAATCACTACCAATTTGGTAAGATGGAGCCTTAGAAGGAGCTTTGGACATCTTAAAGTTTTCGAAAAGATGCTATGCAACAAAAAAATTTGTATTCCAAATTCAAATTCCTTAAGAGATTTTAAGTAGGAAAAAGGATTTTTTGTTCACTTCTAGGAAAAGGAGGAGAATAAATAAGGACTACTTAAAATCCAAGCCTTTCCTTGCCAAAGCTACCTCATGCCCTCTTACACATAACCTCTCAAAGGGAATTAGGTTTGAAAAGCAAGTAGACTCACACTAAACTACAAACAAAAAGAAAGCAATTTAACTAAACTATGCGGCCTAATGGTGGAGTTAGAAGGCACTTTGGAACCTTCAAACCTCACCAACTAAATACGAATTTAATAAGAGATTAGAGGTTCAAGTTAGGAGATGAGATTGAGTACCTATGACTCCCCCAAGACACCTAACTTGGCCATGAATTACAAGTCCAAACAAATACAAGATTACAAATCCAAATATTGCAATACAAGCAAAGATGTTGTGTATTCCTCTCCAAGTGTTTCACTCCTTTTTCTTCTTCTCTCCAACTCAAGCTTTAAGGTCCAAAGAGGTCTCCAATGCCTCCAAGGGCTTTCTCTAGTCTTGGCTAAATCTCAAAAGTTCCTAGTGTAAGACCTAGGAAAATTAAATAAATAAATAAATATTTATTTAATAAATGTGAGGGCGAGAATCACTAAGTTAATAAATGTGGAAAGAGAAAACAAGGAGTAATGGTGGCTCAAGTGGTTGAGCATGTGGAGTGGTGTTGAGAGGATGTGGGTTCAAGTCTTGTGTTTGACAATTGTTTGTTAATTAAAATTGTTTTATTGTTTTACATGTGTGCTTGAGACTAGAGCAATATGATAAAATCATAAATAAGTATGAATTACCAAGAAACATGAATTGGCTTGATGGTTGTGCATGTACTTGGTAATTGGGAGGTTGTGGATTCGTACTTTGGCTAGAGTAAAATCATAGCATCTTTTTTTTATGCCTTGGGGGAGACTTGAGTAGATGAAGAGTTGGAGATAGGTTCTACAAATTTGGACACAAACAAAGAGGTTAATTGAACTTAATTAGGCATTAAGGACCAAATTAAATAGAAGATTTAATTTAATTCATTTTTAATTTAATTAGTTTTAGGGCTTGAAAAAGAGGGAGAACAAGAGAATTTCGTGTGGTTGCCAATTAGAGAGTTTTAGAACCCTAAAAAGCAGAACTTAGGAGAGTGTTAGAAGGCTGGAAGGAGTGCTCAAGGGTGGAGATCAAAAGGGAGATCATTTGTGGTACAAGGAAGGATTCTAAGAGCACTTTTGGAGCGGGAATTCCAGGTTACTAGAGTTGTTATGTCTTGTTTTAATGATATTATATGCAATAATTCTTTTATCATTTAACCTATTGATGTTTGTTGAATGTGATTTTAGAGAGAGTATGTGTGTGCTTGTGGTTTTGTATTGTTCTCTTTGTGATCCCATCACTATTATGATTATTATGATTCTTCCTTTTGGCTTGATATGATGTTTAGAATTTTTCTTCTAAATATGACACACTTACTATTATTATTATTATTATTATTACTATAAATATTATTATTTATTATTATTATTATTTTTATTTTATTATTATTATTATTATTATTTTGATATTATTATTTTACTATTATTGTAAGGCCTAGTTTTTCTGTTGCCTTAATTTTAAAGGGCTACCCCATAGTCAGTTGGGCCTAGGACTAACCCAAAAGGAAACCAGACCCTAAGTCTGCTCTAACCCTAACTCTCTTACTCATTTTCAGAAATCTGCCCCTTTGTTCTAAGAGCTACAATCGTCACTCTGCTAGGGTTTGTTTTCTCGCCTCGGACAAGTTCACTCAAAGCTCGTTTCTGCTCAACTTCTAAGCCTCTTCCTAGAGCTATTGTGCTCCGTGGTTGGTGTCGAAGTACTATACTAGCTTATTCCAAGTAAGGGAAGCTAGAACCCTCTTGTTTGGTGCGATTGTTGTTTGTCTTGCTATTGTTTCATGATTATTGAGCTTGTATGCTACTGTGGATGTATGGGACGGTTGGCATTATTGTTTGGGTATGAAAATATGTTTGTGGCAGGGAGAAATAGTGGTGAGGTCTGATACTCTCGCCCAAGCGAGCCTGTCTCGCCTAGGCGACACTTGCAGAAACAAGCCAGGGCTACACTCGAGCTCTCGCTTTAGGCAAAAAGCTCTTGTTTTGAGCGAGGCACTATCTCGCTCAGGCGAGAGACGCTCACCTCAGCGAGAACGTGTGAGAGCCTTGGTATGTTGCTCCTGTTTTAGCCTAGGATAGTAACCTCACCTTTGGGCGAGGGCTCGCCTAAGTGAGCGTGCGAAAGTCTCTCAGCGCCCTTGTTGCGATCTCGCCTAAGTGAGAGTCTACTACCTAAGCGAGGGCTCCTGGCTTGAGCGAGATCTGTTGCAGGTTATGTTGTTTTTCTTCACTGGTTAATTGGATTGTTTGGTTTATGATATACTCCATATAATGTATGAGGCCTGTGAAATGAAATGCATGATATAAACTATGGTTATAAATTGGATTGATGTGATTGTGTGATCTTGGCATGTGAAACAAAAGAGATGGTTGGTAATCAAAGAGGCATGGTATTGGTATGAGATGAAGCCCTATACTCATGGATTGGGAATAACGAGTTGGTATGGATTCAACATGTGATATGAATGAGAATTGGCTACAGATGTTGGCATGAAGTTCTATGCATGATATATATTTATGACTTGGTTGTTTGGTTATGATTGGTCTGTGATCAGTGCGTAATTCCTTGGAATCTCTAGGTGAGATCTCAGGATCGTGCTTCAGTGGTCGAGACGTAATTCCATGACCCCTGTTTGTGGAAGTTCATGGTGGTGTCCCATCTATATAATTTGGTAAGGATTCAAGGTAAGGTTGCATTCTGACATTCTAAGAAGTTAGTTAGTCTCACTTAGAGCGGATTGACTCTTGTGGTGAGTGTAAAACCCACTAAATTTAAATAACGAGTTGGTATGGATTCAACATGTGATATGAATGAGAATTCGCTACAAATGTTGGCATGATGTTCTATGCATGATATATATTTATGACTTGGTTGTTTGATTATGATTGGTTTGTGATCAATGCGTAATTCCTTAGAATCTCTAGGTGAGATTTCAGGGTCGTGCTTCAATGGTCGGGACATAATTCCATGATCCTTGTTTGTGGAAGTTCATGGTAGTGCCCCATCTATATAATTTGGTAAGGATTCAAGGTAAGGTTGCATTCTGACACTCTAAAAAGTCAATCAGTCTCACTTAGAGCGGACTGACTCTTGTGGTGAGTGTAAGACCCACTAAATTTAAATAATTAAATAAATAATTCTTTAATAAATGTGGGCAAGAGAAGACTTTATGACATTAAATACTAACTTTCATGATATGGAAAAGTACTAGCTCAAGTGGTTGAGAGTACTTTAATTGTGTGAAAGGACTTGGGTTCGAGTACTATGTATGCCATTTGTATAGTATTTAATTTTTATTGTTTTACTAATATGCATGGGCGTGTAAGAAAGAATATAGTAATTGGATTATACTAGTTGGTATGAAACATGAATTGGCATGATGGTTTGGTATTGACTTGGCAATTGCATGGTGGTGACTTCTAGCCTTGGGGAAGACCTAAATTAAATTTTATATTTTTTTTACTACTAATGCTAGATTTGGGTGGAATGGGAAGGGTTAAAGGAAACCCTAATTGATCTAACAACCAAGGGTGGCTGTAAAACTGCCGTAAAGAGACCATGAATAGCCATTAACCATCAATTAAGTGGGAAATCCCGTTTTGCATTATTGACCTAATTTTTAAGCACCGTTTAAAAGGTAAAAGTTAAGTATTAGGAAAGGTTTTGGCAAGGTTGAAACTATACCAGAAATAGAGCACGAAAGGAGAGTTTTAGTGAGTGTTGGGTGAGGTTTGGGTCTGAATTGGTAGAAGAGTAAGAAGGAGATTGGCAAACAAGGATGAAGTAGCAAATTGGTCAAGTTGAGCAAGGAAATCCAGGTTAGGGGAGTTATTCTCGATGTTTTGTATGATAATTATATGTCTTGTGAGAAATATGATGAATGGTATACAATTGTCTCTGCGTTCCTTTAAAATTCATCGCATTCTGGAAATTCCAAAAACCGCCTGGCGGCATCGGGGAAGCACACCAGGCAGCACATGTGCCAGAACCCAAATACTGGGTTTTCTCTATGAACCGCCTGGCGGCTGAGGATGATCTGCTAGGCGACACGAGCTGTGTTGCCCAGATTTTTTCTGGTTTTTGGTGTTTCATTGTTATGATGATGTGTAGATTGAATTTTATTGCACGTATATTATTGGTAAATTGAATTACGATTGAAAGTTATTAATTTGGCGGGAATTGCATGAACTCACAATTGGAATTGGGGGTTAGGGTTTATGATGGAATCAGTGATAGATAAACATGAATTATGTCAATGATTGGTGGGTTGGTTTTGCAGAATTGATGTTAATGTGTATGATGTATGAATTATGGATGATGCTTTGATATAACATTATGTCAGTATGAAGGGGGAAACTGGGATCAGAAGGTTTGGGTGTGGTTTAGTGCAGGAAAAATCTGGAGATTTTCCAAATATGTATGCACCGCCTGGCGGTGCATGAACTACCGCCAGGCGGCCTGCCAGTGCAGTGGATTTTATGTAGTTTTGTTTGGGCTTTATGTCATTGGGTGCTTAATGGACAAACTATACGTGTATGATTCAGAAATTTAACAAGTAAGAAGAATTTGACTTAAACGAGACTAAGGGAGATTGAATTAAATGAAAGTGGGAGGTGTGATATAGATAGTGGTGATCTTTAAACGTTTAGGTGTATGTGGTAAGTTAGATTCAGAAAGTATGTTAATTTGGTAGAAAGAGTGAGATGGATTTATATGAAATTGTATGGTTGGTATAATCTTTCCTTAGACATGGTTTGTGGTTGTGAGTTGTTATTATGGTACATATTCAATATTGTCCAAAGTGTGGTGTCATGAGTTTATATAAATATCATAATGTATGATTATATGACTGGGTGTATGTGAATGTATGTGGCATGTTTAAAGGGTAAATGAAGGTGAGCATGGGTGCATGACAATATTTGATTTGATGGCATGTCTAAATGGGCGGGATGTAATCTTGTTAAAGATGTATGACTGGAAAATCATATTGGTGATATAATTGGGTTTGTTATATGCTTCGAGGTCCATTGGGATCTATTTTAAGTGCCAAAAACCAGTAGCATTGCGCTACTGGTATGGCGCCTAACAGCGTGAGCGAGCTGCCAGGCAGTGAGTCACAATCCAGTGACAGTAGTCACTCTGCGCGTAGGGCGCCTAGCGACAGGGATGGTCCCGCTAGGCGGAATGGTGAAACAGAAGGCCTGAAGGTAGGCTAGCGCCTGACGGCTTGTGATGGGTGCGCCAGGCAGTGATGGACCTTGTAGGGCGCCTGACGGTAGGGAGGAGTCCACCAAACGGTGGCGGTGCAGTGCGAATTCTGCTGGCGCTTGGTGCCTGGCGGTGTGTGATGCCCGCCAGGTGGTCTGGAGCTAAATTCCGCCTAGCGGCGTGAGATGTGCGCCAGGCGGTTTTGGTCCAGTGATGGTGCGCGAGGAAAGTTTTCTACACCCCTTTAAGGTATGTTCATGATGCGATGCTTTGGCTAGGGGCCCAGTTACGAGTGCATCTTGTATTGGGGTAACACGTGACCACTCTAGGTTGTAGCCTGGTGGTTTAGGAAGTCTAGTGGAGTGTGCGGGTTGTGGCTCGTACGACGAGGTTTCAGATGATTGCCCTATTCAGTGGATTCTGATAGAGATTTGGTAGTCTGGGAACAACTACAAACTTATGTCTATTTTGGGGAACTCCACTTGGTGTCACGGTGAGATGCTGTGGCAAAGTCATTCCCACGTGTGGACTATCAGGTGGTGGCCTGTAGTCGGAGGGGCGATTAGACACTCGTACAACAAAGATCGATCATTGATCTCACCTAAAGGGTATATAGATGATAGACGTCTAAAGGCAAGTGTTGGAAATGAAGAAGTAAGAGAAAAAGGGGGAAATGTATTAACCCGGGTTTAAATGCTCTGATGTCGTATTTTATATTTTATTTGTTGGTTTTATTTAAATGAGCTCACCCTATCTGTGTGTGGCGATGATCATGTAATTTGTTACATGGGAGCAGATGTTGATGCAAGTGAGCGGACAGATGCATAGAGACGAAGTGGGGAACTCTTGGGGATTTTTCTCTCTAGTTTATGTTAACGGACCATGGTTTTATTGTAATGAGTTTATAAAGCATTTGAGTTGTATTTCGATATTACTGTGATTTATTTTATCGTTTTGACTCGTTGGACTTTAAGTTTTAAATTTTCTCGCGATTTTTGGGAAATTGATGATTAATAAATGAGGTTGATATTTTATTTATTTTCTTGTTTATTTTAATAAGTAATTTCTGGCTAGGACGTTACAGTGAGAATAGCAGGAGACCTGAAACTCATTAAGGGCTAACCTTGTGTATGGGGGATTGAAACATTGTAACACTTGTAACACTTAGCTCGGGAGTGAGCAACTCGGGGGTGAGTAGAGATATCCACCACAAGTGCAAGCATCCGCTGAATCCGACTAAATTATACGTATCCGGATGAGTCGAGTCGAGTCTTAGTGTATTGATTTGGAAGTCATAACATGCTTGGATGATATGTGTATATTTGACTGTGAAAGTATATCTGATTGCATGGTAAAACTACTTTCGGCTCTTGCTTACCCTTCTGTTTGTTTGTTGTGTGTTCCATCTGTGTGGTTCTCTCTTTTGCGATGATCATCAACTTGTTAATGTGAACATATGTGACGAACACCAGGGGTCAACAAGGAGGTGATAGTTACGCTGCTTAGCCTTTGGATTGGCTCTTGTTTGACTTTTTATCTTAGGGCTATGGCCCATGTACTAGTCTGTCTTTTAAATTCCTATTTGACTACTCTTGAATATTGTAACTGGTTTAGTTTTGGCATCGTGGTGTGCCTTGGTTAATTGTAAGGAGTTATGTTTAAACTCCACGACTGCGCTGCTATATTATTTTAGTGTGATCCTTCCTTTATTTATGTGTATTAATTAAATGAGGTGTTACAATTATTATTATTAACGTTATTTTTATGATTATTACTATTATTATTATAATTATTCTTATTATTATTATTAATTTTATTTTATTTTACTATTATTATTATTATTATCATTATTATTTACTATTATTATTATTACTATTATTTTATTATTATTACTTTTTTATTTATTTTTATGTTTATTATTGTTA
>Ga0209389_1002067_pt1 | contig 14958 bp, 4 predicted proteins | sample CowpearedBW_FD_187526 | JGI IMG/M metagenome (GOLD analysis project Ga0209389, IMG submission 187526) | Root nodule microbial communities of legume samples collected from California, USA - Cow pea red BW (SPAdes) (version 2) | ecosystem: Host-associated > Plants > Roots > Nodule | place: USA...
GAATTTTTGAACAAATTGTAGACATTTTGTAATCAACAGACATCATATTCTATCTACCCATATGAGCCATAATAAATGACATTGGAATTCCCATAACAAAAAAGTTGTCTATTGGAGTCAGGATAAAATATTCTTAATAACATTGTTTCATCTTATACATCTTTCATTTACGAATAAATACAATTCACTTGAACTTCTAATTGCATGTTCTATACCCTAAAAGTCTTTTATTGTCATCCTTCTAAATTACTATGTGCAGAATGCAATAAATGTACATGAATAACTTCTAACTCCTAATTAATAAATCATATTCTCGTATAACTTGTTGCATTTTGGTGTTATCTTTATGTAGTATCTTTTGACATATGTATTGCTTCCGAATATGGTGAAGTTGTTCCTGCACAAAAACTTATTCTTCAGTCAACCCACAACATATAGGTGTAGACAAAAATAAAACCTATAACTAAACAACATATACCAACACCTTAGTGAATTCAACAACTTACATTGGTGAAGTCAAGCATGTTATTCCCATCAAACATTTTGACACCATCCTATAACTCCATCATCTTAAGAGCAATTATGTCACAATCATATCTACAAAAACCAATATAAATAAATAATTTAACATCCAAATCTCATAAAAAAATCCAGTCATCATGTTGGAACAGATAAATGTAACGACAAACATGTTTGGCTGAATTAGAGTTATTTCGTGTTGAGGTTCAAACTTTGGCCTCAACAGACATGTTTGTTCATTATAATATTGTCTAAAGATTAAAAAATTATCTACAATTTGTCAAAACATCCACCTCAACTCCCCACTTATTTATACATGGGTCCCTATATATGGGTTAGTGTTGCTGCCGTATTTTCTTTTCCTTTAAGACTCACTCTGATTGAGTTTTTTTTTTGTCATGGAAAGTCCAATGTGATTTTTGATGGCCTATATTTTTTACATGCGAAGCTTGTATGGTGTGTTCCATGAAGATTTGATGAAGTTTTGTTGAAGTAACTTGAAGTCATTGCTTTGAAATTATGCCTACATTGATGAAGTTATGGAGATTTAATTTTGCTCGAGTTGATCAAGCCTTATATGCATGCCCTTCATATGGATCAATCATTAGGAAAACAAGCTTGAAGATTGTAATTCACTTTGTAGACCATTTAGCATTTTGTATAGGGTCTTTATTGTATCTTTTAATTTGTTGAAATATTTTTCAACAAGTTAAAATGTGTCTTTTAATCTGTTGAATGGATTTTTAACAAATTAAAAGGTTAGCTACAATAGTCTTAAACTGTGACATATTCAATCAGTTGATTTATTTTTTAATCAATTGATTTCACTTAAGTTAAGTGAAATCAACTTGTTGAATTTTGTAACAGTTTGACTATAAGAGTTGTATTTTTTGAAAGAGATGTAAGAAGACCATTTTTTGAAAGAGATGTAAGAATTCTCTCTCTCTCTTTCGTGAGCATACAGATTGCAGCAGATGAAGATTGATCTTGGATCAATTCTTGGAGCATTTTACTTGGTGTTTGAAGTTTGGAGAAGGGGTTGTGGTAGCCAGGGTTATGCGGAGGTTTGATCTTTCTCAAGCTTTGTGTTTGTGCCTCGTGGTTTTCCAGGTCTACAAGAGGTGTCTTGTTATGCTATTGTGATTCTTGTGTGATTCAAGAGTCTTTTGTGTGTGTTTTCAAAATTTTGAAAGTGTAAGAGTGTAAACTTTGTAAATCTTTTGAAATAGTGCAAAGTCAGGCTTGGGTTGCCTTGACAGACTGGATATAGCTCAGGTTTAAGTGAACCAGTATAAAAATCTTGTGCATTACTCTTTTCTCTAACTCTTCTCTCTTGCATTATCATTTAAAGTTTAAAGAATTGTGATCTAAACCATTCTTGAGTGATTTGGTGTTATTTGTAACATTGATAATGTTTATATAACTCATTGGAACCTATCTTGACTGATATATTGCACTATCTTGCTTTAAATCACGAATCTGCATTTCTGTATTTTTCCTAGTATTTTAGTCGACTGTTTTTCTGATTCAATCGATTAATTATATCAATACAACATTTGTTTAGTAAAATCAATCGACAGTTAAAAGTGTCCAGTCCATAAGAGTTTACATCCTTACTTATTGGTTGGGTTGATTCAATTCAAGACAATTTTAAGCTTTTAAAAGTCATCCTATTTTTTAACTAGCCAATTCAACCCTTTTTCTTGGCATTTTAACCATTTCAAAACTTACACATATTGGGTAGAAATAACATGTTTTCTGTTCATTACAATATTGTCCATTTATTGTACAAAAACCCCACATGTCAGTCACTAGTGGTGCCATATTTTTTTATTGTGAAATCTAACTATGATGGACAATTTTTTTGTTCATAAAGACCCCAATGTAAATATTTTTTTTTTTTGCATATTGGGTACAAAGAATCAACAACACATTGAAATCACATTTTCATTATGTTCACTCTTCCCAACCATCACTTGTACAAATCCTATGAACTGCAAAAAAAAAACAATAATCAATAACAATATACCCATTCCACATTTCAAAAACAATCCACAAATAGCCAAGCATTAAACCCCACAACACAAGTGTTAGGTGAAAAATGACAAGTGCACCGGTCGCACGTAGCAAGTAATAAATATCAATCTCTCTACAGGGACTTGTGCAACACATGACAACTCTCACAATTCACAACTCAAATAGACAACAAAGCTCACAAAACACAAAGAAACTCTTTTCGATATTTTATCAAATAGTTGGTGTGCAACATAAATTTAACATAGATTATATACTATTGTCAAGACTAGATTGCATTCACTTTATTCTCATGCATTCACAAACATCTCAATTCCAATTTCAAGTCAAAATCAACTCACAAGAATACTCAAATCCTATTCCTAGCGACTTTGAGTCTATGATAACTCATCATGTTCTAATTTCTTAAATCCTCAACAAGTGAAATCATGCATTAAGTTCAAGAGTCCTAAGATTACTAATGAATTATGTTTTATCCCTAGATACAAGCTCCATTAGGCATTCAATTTCAGTTCTAGGTTCAAAAGACATTTTCCAACACCTCAAGAACCACAAATCATGCATGGGTGGCCAAACCAAAGCAAACATTAAGCATGGAAATCAAATACTAACATAGAAATGGAAAAGCATATGGATTAACATCACACAATACATAAGAATTCAGTTTATTACATCTAATCTCAACAAATAGGTTTAGCTCTCCATGGTGGAGAACCTAGGTTTTACAAATTGAAGAGATAAGGAAGAAATGGAAACCCAAGAGAAGATGCAAGCCCTCTCCCAAGGTTTTTAGTAGCTTCTCCATGCTCCAATTGTGCCTCCCCTTCGCATCAACACCTCCAATTTGTAACCCATCTTCCTCTCCAACCCCAAAAGGGGGAAAAACCACTAAGAATGGAGGAGAAGACCCAAGGAGAAGTGGGAGAGCTTCCCAACACTCCCAGAACCTCTAAGAGGCTCTCCAAGTACTGAAAAGTGTTTCTCTATTGTGCAAAATGAGGAATGGTCCAAACCCTCATGAGAAACAAGATTAAAAACCCATTTTTTGATATGTTAGCAAGCCACCGCTCATCCTTGTCTCGGTAGCGCTCAACACCAGATTTTGCGAACTGAATGGCGCTCAGCCCCAGTTTGCCATCGCTCAGCCTTAGGCAGTTTGACAACATTATGTATTTGAAGCACTGGGCATGATTCCAGTGGCGCTCGACTTGGGTATTTGCTTCAAAATCAATCTTTTCTTGTCCAATCATGCTCCCTTGAGTTCTTGTTTGTTTTCTTCCACCACAAATCCTTCCTATTAACTTATTTAACACACTTAAAAGAGATATTAGAGGCAAAACAAGCATAAAACAACTAAAACACAAAACAATACAAAACACACTAAACTTAAGGGTATAACAAGATGAAAGCTAGGAAAGAGTTTATTTTTCATGACAATAAACACACAAAAAGAGGTAAAAATGGACATTAACTAAAAATAAACTCTAGCCATTGAGTTGATGTAGTTGTAAATTGAAGCTCTTGGTTATACTGCTATTATTGCATATTTGTAGCTATCATTACCCTATTATGCAATGAACATGCGACATTAACATTAAAAGTAGCTGTCTTTTTTTTTTCATTTGACATATAGTATTGTTATATGGTATTTAGTATGCTTAATGGAAATTAATTGTTCCAGTTGTGGATCAAAATCAATCACCGAATACAATAAACAAAAGAAACACTTCAAGTAATGCAATATGGTCATTTAGGTGAATTTTGGAATTAGTTTGTATATTCAGTCATTTTAACCAAATTTTGTTAAGTTTATTATTCAGCTAACATTGAAGCGGAAGATGTATCAAGTGGTGTAAACAACTCAAATGTTATCAGAAAAATCATTTGAAACGTCAAATAAACATAACAAAATTTGGTTAAAAATGACTAAATCCAAGAATTTCTAAGGTTGGGTGACTAAATGGGGTAAAATTTTCAAAGGGAGGCTAATTCAATTTTCAATTGAAGTGAATATGATAAATTGTTTAAGTTTTTGAAGATAAAAGTTATATGGTAACCAAACTTGAATTTGAAATTATAAAATAGTAAAAATGTGGTAACAAAATTTGCATTTGAAATTCATAAAATAAAAATTGTAAAATGAAGTCTTTTTTATGGACTCTTTTAATACCTCTAAAGAACGTTCACTTATTCTCAACCTTCAAAGAATTTGAATTTAAGATGAGAATAAATTCTAGCAACATAAGAGTTTAGAAAGATTTTGTCTGTTCTTAACAAATATAATAATATATTATAATTAATAATATTATTTAACAATAATACAATAACATCATATTACTAATATAATAATGATAAAATTTTAAATATTATGTAAAATAAAAAATAAATAATTAAATATTTACACCATTTGAAATTACGATATAGTTATGTTAAAGTTAATGTTTAATAACTTGAACAAAACAAAATTAAGTGAATTTGAAAATAATGTCGTGTCTTGCATGGGTCAAAATACTAGTTTATAGTATAAATGAGTGTACGTTATATATTTTAATATAAAATTTTATACTAATTTTCACCTCTGCATGTCAGTCAACATTTCTCTTTTTTATATAACTTATTTTAGCATTATCAATATATGGTGTTATGGTGATTAAGAAAGCTATAAGAATATCTAAAATGGACATTAAGATAATCAAGGTTATCTAGATACGAATGTTCACTTTTAAGAGCTCAAGAAAAAAAAAGATTCACTTAACAAGAAAATAAAATAAGAACACAAATACATAAACATACGTGAATTGAAATGAACTTAAAGAAAAGAAAATTATAAGAGATGGAAGACAAGAAAAGGGGAGGGGGCTCAATGGTGATGACATGCCACTTGAAGGGGCACAAGGCTTACCATACTCAATAATAGTGGTGTGTGCCACCACTTAAAAGCAATTCTCAAGATAAGACAAAGAGAAGATGACACTCCTAAGAGAGTTGATGAGTTCAAATTTTTGCCCTCATTTAATGTTTAAATTTGGGGATTTAATTAAATTTTCTGTGCTTAAAGATTGATTTAATTAGGATTTGTGATTATTGGATTTATTGAGTACGTAAGGTAAAAATGACGTAAAATTTATTTTAGTTGCATAAAATATTATTGGATATGCTAACGTTTGTTAATGCAGCTGAGTTTAATTTGGGTCATTAAAAGTGTGGATTTGAAATATTCAAAGTTACAAAATAGGTCCTAAATCAGCAAATTCGGAAAAGAAATAGTCAGGAGCTAAATGCACCCAATGTTTTTATTTACACACTCCTTCTAAAGTGGACCACCAAAAACCTGTTATGCACCCTCAGTTTTTACTGAGTTGCACCTCTCTTACCACTTAAACTCCACTCAACCAGATTATGCCATGTGGCAATCCCCACCTTTCAAATTAGGCCAACCATAAGCTGACACGTGTCATAATCCTCCACTCACCAAATTGACCAATCAGATATTGCCACGTCACCATCTCTCAAAATGAAACCCTAACCCTAATTTTCATCATCTCCTTCCATCACCATGGCAGCCGCCACCCTAGCCGCCGCCGCCAATCTCGCCGGCAGCCATGGAACCTGCACTAGCCACCGCAACTCCACCATCATCCTCGTGTAGTTCACGCTCAACCTCGCCTGGAGCTGCAGCAGCATTCATCTCCTTCCCGTCGGCCACCATTCACGTTCCAGCACCTCCATTGCGTTCCACTGTGCCTGCACCTGCGAGACTCGTACCAGCAGCGCACCATTCAAGCCACGGCAGCCACGACAACCGCAGCTTCACCACCATCTTCGAACAGGAACCACCGCTGGCAACACCACCATTTTCGCGCACATGTTCATCCGCATCAGTAAGATCTGCGTCAACCATCTCAGCCAACTGCGTAGCAACGCTTGCAACCTCCATCTCTCGTGCTTGAAGACGATCCAGATTCACAGCCAGCATGATCCACCTGCACGCAACCAGTCACCACGTCGGAACAGCGCGAACATGAGTGTGAGAACCCGTTCCAGCAGCAACACACACCTTGACAGCAACCCGTGAGTGCAGCACTGCAAACGCAATAGCAGGAAACCATCACCACCGCGTCGGAGCAGCCACGCCGGAGCAGCCACCATCAATCGTCAACCGCGCAACTTAGCGAGGGTGAACAGTGTAAGAGCAAACCCTAATTTTGGAGAGAGAAAATACACCGCCACATGTCAGCATCTGATAGGCAGTCAACGGGTCAAAGTTGGTCAACTGGTCAAACTCTGGTCAATTTTGTAAAAATGATTAAATAAGAGGAGCAGAATTGGAAATTGGACAGAAATTAAGTTGCTAATTAATTAAATAAAAATAAAATATTTTAGCAACCAACAGATAAAGCCCAAAGTCCAGTTGAAGCCTATATAACGAGACTTAAGGGAGCAGAAGAGACACAATTTTACACACTTAGCAACTCTCTAGTTTTGGAAAATACCGTCATCCACCACATCTCTCCTTCTTCCCTTTATTTTCTTTCCTTCATCATATTATTATCATGTATTCCATCAAAGCCATGGAGGGCTAAGCGTTTAGTGTTGATTCCACTGTAATTTCTTAACTGGATTATGAGGTTAGATGAATTAATTTATTTGTTCTTTTGATTATTGTTGTGGTTTTTGTTTATCTATGTCCTTTGTTTCTTAATTGAATAGAAAATAATGATTTTAATTCTACACGCATGCTAATCATATGAGTGAAAAGGTTTTTAAATTCAATTAAGACTTTACTTTGATTTTATTTAGAAACTTTCATTTGATTAATAAGTTTTTGCCAATAATTGAGATTGTACTTTGATTAGAGGTAATTACTTTAACTAAAATTAGTCAAGACTTTACTTTGATTAATTAAGTTTTCTATTTGGTGAGGAAACAAAGGAATAGACATGATTAGGGATAGTAAAATTTAATTGAGACTGTACTTTGGTTGAATTTACTATGGATAATCTAAAAATTCTCATTTTTAATTGAGACTGTACTTTGATTAAAAGTGAGTGAATTGAGACTTTACATTTATTGATTTGTAAATCAACAACAATAATTAATTTAATAATCATCTCTAGATAACCGATGAAGAATCTTATTTTGAAAAAGCAGTGGAATTGACCTATTTACTATTATTATGTTTACGATCTTTTATTTGCGTGTCACTTATTCTTTGCGTATCAAAACCCCATATTTTTATAGTTTCTAGTTTTAATTGCACTTTTTATAAGAATTAAATATTTGAGATCAATTTTGTATTCGTTGTGAGACGACTCAAGGTTATGTTAACCCTAACTAGTTTGTTCACTACTAACTTGGCAATATTGAAGTTGCTAAAGTTAAGTAGTGGTAATTTGATCGCCTAACAACAGCGATATCAAGATCACTCTCACAAATGGTCAAATATACAGTGTATAACTTCAAAATATTCAACCCTTACAATAACCTAGGAGAGGAGGCCCTTTTATAAGTATGGAAAAGAGCCTCCTTTCAAAAATACAATGCTAAGAATAACACAAAACTAAGTTTCTAGGAACTAGGTCTAAAGGAGGTGTCTTGAAAAGGAGAGACAACCCTAGCTTGGTCTCCAAGCCTGCATATGTGACACCTTTGACCTTCTAGAAGAAAAGGTCAAACTTGCTCTCCAAGCTCTCCAAAAGAGACTCCTAACATGTGTGTTCCCAAGTGCACGTCTCTCCCTTACTCCAAGTTAGTCTAGCTTATTCCTACAAAACAAAATACCAAAGAGTCAACATGTAAACTTATGTCAAGTAAACTAAGATCAACAAGTCAACTAAGGTCAACAAGTAAACCAAAGTCAAGTCAACAAAAGTCAACGTTAGGAAAGTCAACATAAAACTAAATCAAAAGAAGGTGAAAAAAACTCTCCTTCTAAACATGTTGATTCTCCCTAAGCATGTGTCATTAGTCTCTATCGATGATAGGGGTTAGGAACTTATCACCTTTTCTATTATTTTTAAATTTTAAATAATATTTTAAAGTGGGTTCAACCCACTCTAAAAATTTTATATTTTTATTTTGAATTTTACTTCTATGCAAGGACCACTAATGTGATGCTATTCGAGTCCTTTTACTTGACGGACTCGAATAAGTGGAAGCTATTTTCGGGTATTTTTGTAGTGTGATGTCTTTTTTAACCTTTCTTGATTTCTCGCACAGTAAACTCTATACACATAATTATTGATAAGTTTTATATTGAATTAAACATAAACTACAAATAAGTGTGCTAATAAGAAAAAACTATAATAATTTTTCAACTTTCACCCCTTCCAACACTGTTGTTGGGTTACCATATATACCCTTCAACAGTTTTCTTTATTACTGAATGTTCTCATGAATAATTTCTGTTATAGAACCTTAATACTTAGAGCAATTCTTGCATGAGACAACGTCCTAAATATATCAGAATCCTTAGTAAGTATGCAACAAAACCCTAGTTATTTTTCTTTTACTCTGAATCTTAGATATATAATTCCATTATTGTTAGTTGTAGCTGCACAATGATGAGAGTACCTGAAGAACACGCAACAACATTTAATAGCTCTCTGCTCATAGCCAATCTCTCGTCATTTAGCTTGATCTGGTAACCTTATATTGTCATCACAATTTATCACACACACGCACAATATTGAATCAGAAATTGAAAATGTGGTAAAATGATGACGAGCTACAGCCACTACACTACACCCCACGTGAAACTATTCTTTCGTGCTGCAGGAACCAAACAATCAATTTCACTATGCTACCAACGCCGTGCTAGTTCGGTTAGGGTTTCAAACCACATTCTCCATGGTCCCTCATAACATGCCAGAAATCCATGTAATGTTGCTCTAGATACCCACTTTTTTGTAATTAATGCGTAGAAGCTATGAGACAAAAACTGCTATTAATACTAAGCAACTTGCACCACAATCACCTCTTTTAAAAACCGTACCTAGCAGCACGCCAAGACCCTATCGGTGAAGAATGTGAATATGACGTTTCCCAAATAGGATATCAAAATCTTGCACTATGGAAATTCCGTTTCTGGGTCTCAACTCCTGTCTTCTCGAGTTGACGATAGTTCTGTTTGGATGAGGTTTTAATAAAACTTAGTTTTTAACTTTTACCTATATTTTACAGAAATATGGGGAAGTTTTTGTAAACTCACCTTTGCAATTTCTGTGTACATCTTAATCATTTAAGTTAGGTAAGTCATTCAAGAGAACAAAGGATAAGATCTTTGGTCCATTCATTTATACAGACATTTTCTGAAATTCCAATTGATTACTATTGATTACGCTCATTTTACAATTAAGATAAGTATGTTAGGGTTGTTTTACAATTAAGTTAACACTATATGAACTAATTGCGACGGACAAACATATATAGGTACACAGTGCCAAGATATTAATGATTCCGGATTCCACTGGTTATACATCCATGCGATATAATATCCTACCAAACTAAACTCATATTAAAACTCATAAAAAAAAATGAAATATGGTATTTTAGTATGGAGTTGTCAATTTGACCTACTCCATAGGATTTGAACTTTACTAAAAGGATGGGAGCCACCAAACCACAAGACCTTTCGTTGGAAAAGTTCATGAGTAAAAATGTCCACAAAATCTTTATGGGTTAGGACCTATCCACGAGAGTTTAGAAATAAGAAATAATTTTTTTAAAAATATATTATTGGGCATATAATCAACAATTAGTATGCAAACCAAAACTTCAACTCGAATCGTCCAGACTGACTTGTCTCGACCTTCAGCCTGAAACGACTTGTCTCGACCTTCGGTAAAAAACGGCCCTATCTCGACTTTCAGTCAGAAACGGTCTTGTTTCAACCTTTGGCCCAGGACGATCCCTTTCGACCTTCAATATTGGTCGACCCATCTCAACTTTTGGTCCAGGAAGACCCATCTCGAACTTTGATCTTGCCGACCCGTCTCAACCTTTAATCGAGTCAGCTTGTCTCAACCTTAGGCCTGAGTTGGCATGTCATGACATTCGTCCTAAGGCGACTCATCTCGAACTTTCACCTAAGACTTCCTATCTCCACCTTTAGTCATGATCAGTCTAACCTTTGCCCAAGCCTACATGTCTTGACCTTCAATCATGATCGATCTAATTTTCGTTCGGGTTGGAATGTCTCTTCTTTTGACTCGAGACGACCTGTGTCAAATTTTGGCCATGAATAGTCTATCTCGGTCTTTAGATTGTGACGATCCCTTTTGATCTTTAACCTGAGATGACTCGTCACGACCGGTTGGGTTGGTCCATCTTGACCTTCGGCTAGACCGGTCCATCTCGATCTTCGACTCGAGTTAACCCATCTTGACCTTTTGTCAGAGAGGGCTCAACTCGACCATTAACAACTAAAGGTGTTGTTTTTAGGAGTTAATTAAAGTCTTATAGTATGACCAAATCCACCTTGACTCAAACCCTAATCTTTTTTTAGAGGACCTTTTGGGAGATGGGACTTCTTTTAGGTCTCCTCATTTGGTAGCTCCTTAAAAGAATACGTATTAAAGAATGGGTTAAGAATAGTCCATAGACCATGAGTCAAACTCACAGCTCCAGTTATGCCCTGCTTAAGATAAAACTTGTTAGTATAGTGAAAATGAATCTCAAGATATACCTTTTGTGACAATATAAAAAGTAAAATTATTATACAATTCCAGTATATAATCTGAAATTTGGAACTGTTGCACTTGTGTTTTGATGAAATGTTAAAATCAGCAATGATCTCTTAGAAACTATAATCTTCAACGAACTTAATGACATCGTTTGATTCATGCAGACATTACCTTTTGTGGTAGGACTTTTTGTTTGCTTTTAACTGTTTTAGAATTATGAGATTTTACCTTATTTTGAATTTTGGCTTTTGAATTGAGTATAGGTAGAGTTTCAGTTTGTTTCAATTGGTGAATGTAATTTCAAGTAAGCCTAAGGGCATATAAGATTCTTTTGGGAATTTCAAATAGACAGTAAGCTTATTCTTATACATTTATATTTATGAGTTTAATGATCATTTTCCTTACATTTTAATTTCTGTATTTTATCTATAAATTCTAATATATTTTTTCAAGCTTAAATTCACGTTTTAGTTTCTATAGTTTGGCAGATGTGTTTGGAAAATGATAAATTAATTCCATATTCTGACCCTTTTTTGACTCCATGAAGTGGCACGTGTAGGTGGCTTTTATTTTTTAAATTAAAATTAATTTTATAAAACCATTTTAGATGCAGACGTGGCTTTTACTCGAAAATTTGAACAATTTCTCTTTTCTCCCGCACACTTGTAGTTTCTCTTCTCACCCCTTCTCTTTGTGGCAATCGTAGTTTCTCTTCTCACCAACAACGACAATGGTTTTTCGAGTGGTTCGTCTGACGAAGGAAGATAGCAAAAGGCGTTGAGCACAGAAGATAGCATAGTGTGGCGGATTCTCTCTCGCGGCTAAACCTTGAAAGGGTTAGGGTTTGCGAACGACGGGGGTTTGTTGATGACGGGGTTTGTTGACGACGAGCGTTTGCTGTGAAAAGGAGTTCTATCGAAGCGTCTCTTCCATTGGGTTTAGGTTGTTCAACCATTGTTTTCGAAGGTTGCAGGTCTACGAACGACGGTGGTTGTACGAGATTGGAGGTATGATGATTTTTTTTTTCTATTTGTTGTGTTAGGGTTTGTTTTAGTGTTTAACAGACCCAAAGTTTTGATTTTGTGCATTTGAAGTAGATGATTGTTCATTGTTGGGTTTACTTTGGATGTGAAATTAGTTGAAGTTGAAGTAGAAGTAGCTTTTTAATGAACCAAGTACTTTGATAGGTGCATGAATACTTGTTTTCTGAATAGGTTGATTAAAACTGTCTGTTTTTTTTTTTTTGTGATAACCTGTGTGCACAGAAGTGATGACATGTGCTACATTTTTTGCAAGCATGTGGTATCACTTCATTTTTTTATCTTTCATGTCATACCAGTCAATAGTTGATTACGTGGTGATTAAGTTTGGGTAATCTGTGTTGAGTTGTAATTATTTCTTTCATGTGGTTTCATCTGTAGGTAGATTAAACATGTTTGGTGTGTTGGTGATGACTTGTGTGCACACCAGTGATGACATGTGCAACATTTTTTGCAATCATGTGGTATTACTCAATTTTTTGAACTATCATATTATACCAGTCAATACTTGTTTATGGGGTAATTCACTTTGGATAATCTTTGTTGATTTGTAATCATCTATTTGATGTGGTTTCATACACAAGTTGAATACACTTGTATGATTTATTAGTGATGACCTATTTGCTCACAAGTGATGAAATGTGTTGAATTTTTTGAAAGCATGTGGTATGACTCAATTTTTTTATCTTTCATGTCATACCAGTCAATAGTTGATTATGGGGTGATTAAGTATAAGTAATTTGTGTTGATTTGTAATTATTTCTTTCATGTGGTTTCATTCGCAAGTGGATTAAACATGTGTGATGTGTTGGTGATGACTTGTGTGCACACAAGTGATGACCTGTGCTATATTTTTTGCAATCATGTGGTATGACTCAATTTTTTGAACTATCATACTATACTTGTCAATACTTGTTTATGGGGTAATTCACTTTGGATAATCTTTATTGATTTGTAATCATCTCTTTGATGTGGTTTCATACCTAAGTTGATTACACTTGTATGATTTATTGGTGATGACCTATTTGCTCACAAGTGATGACCTGTGTTGAATTTTTTGAAAGCATGTGGTATGACTCAATACTTGTTTATGGGATGAATAACTTTGGGTAAACTGTGTCGATTTGTAATTATGTTTGTCATGTGGTTTCATACTCAGGTTGATTAAACTTTTGTTGCATTTTTTGCAAGCATGTTATTAATCACATGAATTGAATAAAATATAATGTAGGATATTGCCCATGATGAAGCTGTGGGAAAATTGTGGTACAAGTGGAACATAACATACATGCCAACTATCACAATAATAAATGTTTATCAATCAAGTATTAAGTGCTGACCTACACTAAACATTTTGCTCACCTTCAAAATTCGTGGTCTCTACTAAGCCCACTATCTTTTAATTAATAAAACTTACTAACATATATTCTACGAATAAAAACCTTACCAAACTAGGTGTGTGATAATTGATAAAAGAGGAAAAACATCATAACTCTGATAATTTTAAATACTGACCATTCCACTATTAAGTGTTGATCTACGCTTCACATTTTGTACACACTCATAATATAAGGTATTTGGGTAAGAGTGTCAATAAGTAGTCCATATTTAATTAAATATAACACCTTAATTGCGTATATGAAACATATTGAACATCAACAAACTTCGTGTGGGATAATTCATCCACAACTCCAACATGATATTCTTCTTATCTCTATTAAAATTATATGATGACTCAAGAATTATTAAGTAGTGACCTGGGGCAAAAAATTTGTACATGTAGAAAAAATATGGTATTAGATTAGAGTAAACTTTTTTGAAGAACATCAATTTTGGTATGGGCTATTTGGTTCACAAGTCCTACATCACATATTATATATTAACCCGGTGTGTTATAATTGGTAAAGCATGCAAGACATGATAACTCTCAAATTTTTAAATGTAGATCAATGATATATTAAGTGTTGACTTGTGAACAACATCTTGCACATAATTACTTATTTGTGATCTGTGTGGTAACCAATATTACTAAATTCCTGACCACATACATATTAATTGTTTACATGCTATAAACTTTATTTGCACTCAATAAAAATTAGGATGAACAACATTCAGCTATAACTTCACATAAACCACTCAGAATTTCATAAATCAATCAGTAAGCCAAACAAAAAAATTGTCATAAATCACTTCCACAAAGTCAACACATAAAAAATACGAAAGTTAGCAATATAAATCCTAACTACAACAAACATAAATTTTCTAAATCAACTACTTATGGTGCTTCCTCCTACTATATGTTGCAAAAGGAGTTCTTATTGCAAAACTCTTGACACGCATCCGAGGACCATCCCTTCGTCGCACATACATATTGCTATGTTCGGATTCTTGTGCTTCCTGATTTGGAAAATGTACTTCTTCGACATGACTCCTCTCACCAGAATCGCCAAATTCAATAAAGCCCTTGAGGTAGTTGGAATTGGGTGTATGCAAATCACCAACACATGGTTCACCCAACTCAGAAAACTTCAGTTTGCCCTCATTCTGCTAACGTTGGTTCTTCCTCTCAATCATCATTGCATTCAAGTCTAAAAGTTCTTTTTGCAATTCCCCTAGCACACTTTCTTGATGTTTAACAACTTTAATTAAGTTAACTATTTTACTACCCTTATTTCGACGTC
>Ga0209389_1002082_pt1 | contig 14940 bp, 11 predicted proteins | sample CowpearedBW_FD_187526 | JGI IMG/M metagenome (GOLD analysis project Ga0209389, IMG submission 187526) | Root nodule microbial communities of legume samples collected from California, USA - Cow pea red BW (SPAdes) (version 2) | ecosystem: Host-associated > Plants > Roots > Nodule | place: USA...
AAATAAAATAAAAATAATAATAATAATAAAAATAAAAACAATAACAAACACAATAATAATAATAATAATAATAAAATGAAGTAATAAAATGAAACAATAAAAATAAAAATAATTATAAAATAAAACGAAACGGTAATAATAAAACAATAACAATAAGAATAATAAGATAATAATAATAAAAATAATGACAATAATAATAATAGTAAAATAACAATAAGAATAATAAGATAATAATAATAAAAATAATAATAATAATAATAATATTAAAATAAAATAATAATAATAATAAATAATTAGAATAGTAATAATAATAATAATAATAATAATAATAATAATAATAATAGTAATAACAATAATAATAAGTGTGTCGTATTTAGAAGAAAAACTCTAAACATCACATCGAGTAAAAAAAAGAAGAATCAGAATAATCATAGCAGTGATGAGATCACAAAGAGAACAATACAACGGAAATCACAAGCACACACATACTCTCTCTAAAACCACATTCAACAAACATCAAGAGGTTAAACGATAAAAGAAATGGAACCTAGAATTCCCGCTCCAAAAGTGCTCTTAAAATCCTTCCTTGCACCAGAAATGATCTCCCCTTTGATCTCCACCCTTAAGCACTCCTTCGAGCCTTCTAACACTCTCCTAAATTTTGTTTTTAGGTTTTTCAGCCCTAAAACTAACTAATTAAATTAAAAAAAAAATTAAATTAAATCTCCTATTTAATTTGGTTCTTAATGCCTAATTAAGTCCAATTAACCTCTTTGTCTGGTAAGACATACTTATTTATGATTTTATCATACTACTCTAGTCTCAAGCATACACGTAAAACAATAAAACAATTTAAATTAACAAACAATTGACATACACAAGACTTGAACCCACATCCTCTCAACACCACTCCACATGCTCAACCACTTAAAGCACCATTACTCTTTATCTTTTCTTTCTACATTCATTAACCTAGGGATTCTCGCCCTCACATTTATTAAATAAATATTTATTTATTTATTTAATTTTCCTTGGTCTTACAGTACTAGCTCAAATGGTTGAGAATACTTAGTTTTCTTGAAAGGACTTGGGTTCGAGTTCTATGTGTGCCAATTGTGTGTTGTTTAGTTGTTATTATTTTAATAATATGTTTGATCGTGATGAGTGATAATATAATCCTTGAATTATAAGAATTATCATGAAACATGGATTGATTGAATAGTTGTGCATTGATTTGACATTTGTATGGTTGGGGGTTTGAACCTTGGCCTATGCAAAATAAATTTCTTTTTGCCAAATTTCTCTTTGGCATGAAATTGAAGGGGCAGAGGAAGGGAAACTAAGAAGGCTGGGAAAAGTATTGCAAAACAGCAGTTGAATGATCATTATGCCTAGTTTAATGTCAATTTTCGTTTTAGTCATTAAGGCAATTAAAATTAGGCTTGAAAGTGGGGTAAAAGGGAAATTTAGTGAGAGGAAGAGGGTTGTAAGGACATATTAATCAACTGCACTAGAAATTGGAATTTGAGAGTGAGTTGGAGGTCAAGTGCAGAAGATTGGAAGCAAGCTTGGAAGGAGATAAGGGCTGGACTTTTTGTGGTGCACAAAGGCTTGAGAAATTCCAAGACTTAAGCAAGGAAACCAGGTTAGGGGAGCTAGACCTTGCGTTTTCTTGTTGTTTTGCTTTTTTATATTATTGGATGTTTATTTGGATATGTTAAATTGTGCCCATATACGTGATTTCATGTTTCTGGAAAATTTCCAGAAACCGCCTAGTGGGCCTTCAAAGCCGCCATGCGACTCATGCCTTCTCTGTGTAATTCTGGGTTCCTGAAGAGGAACCGCCTAACGGCATGATTTGGCTGCCAGGTGATGCGTGTTTCCTAACCTAGTTTTCTGAGTTTTTGAATGAAGGGCCTGGGGTGATGAACACCCGCCAGGCAACACGAGTCAAATTGATTCGATTTTGGTGTTTTGGTGATTTCTGGGTGAATCTGGTTGGAGAAAAGTGGATTATAGCTACTAGTGGTATCTTGGATGACTGCAATTGCTTAATTATGTTGCTAATCGAGATAATTGGATGAGATTTGGATGTAGGAAATGTTTAGTGTTGTAAATTTGAGAATTTGAGATGAATTACATGAAATGGGGTTGTAATTATACCTAAACAGAGTTAAGTTGAATATAGAAAACTAATGGGATGATCAAGTCCTCTAGACTATGTGAACAGTGATGTTGGGTCAAATTGGAAGAAAATCTAGAAGTGCTTCTGGATGCAAAGACAAAGTTCTAGGCAAGAACTCTGATACACCGCCTAACGGCCTAATAGGTACCACCAAGCGACACGAGTGGACTAGCAGAGACAGTTTCTGGTGCGTGACGCGGTAGATGAGGTTATCAAATTACTTTGAAGTCTGTAGACTTGGGTAGCATGAACTAAGTAACGGGGTATTGAGTAATCAAGTCTTAACAAAATGATTGGGTGGTTAGCACCTCTATTATAGACAGGGAGTAACTGGAAGGATTAAGAGATGGAAATATAGCAGTAATGGGAATATTACTAAGATGATGGTAGACTAAATTTTTGAATTAAAGGAATCATTGTGGAATGCTTATGAGTTACCTAAAGGCAAGAGTGAGATGGGATTACATGACTATATTTTGATGCTAATACTAGAGTGGTAACAAGGGGATTAAAGGAGTTAGTGTTGTTGGCACAAGAAAGCTTGAAGCAAAGAATTGATAAAGCCATGTACATGAAGATCTTAAGTGTTTGATGAAGATTGATGAAGATCCTCTTGAAGATTAAGTTTTAGTGTGTTAAATCTGTATATAACATGTTAACTGTAATGTGTTAGTGTTATACATTGTTGATAGGCTATATGACATAGGTTAGATGTCTTGTGTTCCTTAGTGTGTCTCTTTTAATCTGTTAAAATGGGTTTTAACAGGTTAAAAGACTTGCTGTATATAGTTTATGTTATTAATGCATTTAGTCAGTTGAATTATTTTTCAATCGACTAATTTCACTTAAGTCAGGTGAAATCAGCTGACTGTACGGAAAATTCAATCAATTGTTTTCACTTAAACTAGACTATATAAGCTGTGTTTTCGTGAACAAAGGTGCGATTTTGAGTTTTTCTGAATGAAACCTTGTCATTCATCTTTGGAAAGTGTTCTCTCTCTACAATACACAGCTGGAACTCTTGTTTTGAAGATCTTGGTTGATCTTGGAGGCATTTTGGCTTGTTAGTAGCTTGAAAAACACATGTATGGTTGGCTAGGGACAACTACCATCAGGTTTGGATGTTCTTGTGCCTCTGGATGGTTTGCCTGATGTGATTTCAGGTTTGCAAGTGTGATTCTTGTAGGTTGAGTGTCTAGATTTTTGTGTGAGTAAAAAATCTTGTGTGTTTTGGTTTTCAAAAGTGTAATCTTGGTTTGTGGTTTGTAAAACTTTTAAATATAGTGGAAACCAGGCTCAGGTTGTCCTGGAAAACTGGATTGAGTGAACCAGTATAAAAACAGCTGTGCATTATGCTTTCCCTCATCTCACTCTTTTTGAAACTCTTTAAAAACTCAAGAAAACAAAGCAATTTGATCTTTGGTGTGATTTAATGCGTTCTTGTGTAATCTGAGGCTTTGTACTTGTTATAAATACTGATTGGAACATGTCTTGTATGTAAAAGATTGTTGTTTGAGTTGAATTCGCGAATTCTGCATTCTGCATAATTCTCCAATATTTTAGCCGACTGATTTGTGTTTTTAATCTACTGTTTCATAGCATCAAGAACAATTTAGTCCGTTGTTTTATATTTTAATCGACTGAAAGTGTACTGGTCTGGTGCATTTACATCGAAACATTCCAAACTATTAGATTCAATTGAAAAATGTTTTAAGCTTTCGAAAAAGTTTTATAAAGCCAATTCAACCCCCCCTTCTTGGCTAAACTCACCATTTCAAAACTAACAAGTGCAAGGAGTAATTAGAGAAGTGGAAAATAAGATTGGGATTAAATTCTGGTAAGGGTTATAGGTTGCTGTAATTGGGTGAATTATGATAGACTTAACTTGGAATAGAATTGGAGGAGGTATGGTTTCAATGATAAAAGGACCAAAGGGTACTCTTGTGACAAGGGAGGAGTGAATTGGGATGAGTATATAAACTTCATGAGTGATGGTATGCTTAGGTGATGAAACCTTATGGAAAAGGAAACGTGAAAGGGGGTCTAGGATGTGAAATACGATTTAAGCTACTTGATAAAGGTGGATGTATGCCCTACTGTGATCGAACCAGTAATTTAGTAATACTAGTGTAGCGCCTAACAGTGAGCTTTGAACCGCCAGGAAATAATTGCAATTCTAGAAGGTCACTATGACACTTAGCGCCTAACGGTGAGGGACATCTATCCAGGCGATACTTGCAGACAAAGGAAACTAAGGCGCTTAGTGCTTGACGACACATGTCCCCCGCTAGGCAGTCTGGAAGTGTATTTTGCCTGGTGGCTCAAGAGCAGCGCCAAGTGATAATGTAGAGGCAGAGTGACTGTTTGCTTTTGATGTGCATGGTCAACAAGGCTTTGATGATACCTTAAAGGTCAGCTTGCTGGATGTTCCTTGAGTTGTGGCTAGGAACATATCCCTTGAGTTGTGGCTCGGGATAGGGGTTAAGCACGTGGCATTCCTTGAGTTGTGACTCAGAAAGACATCTCTTGAGTTGTGGGTCGGGATGGCGGATGAACATGAGGAACTCTTGAGTTGTGGCTCAGGTTGACGAGTGTTGCTGATGTGAGTGTGCGAGTTGTGGCTCATACGGATGTGTCCAGATAGATTGCCCTCCTCAGTAATTAGTTGACGAGTTTGGTAATCTTGAAACATCATGAACTATGTTCGTATTGGGAACTCCACCTAGTGTTACAGAGTACAGTCTGTAGCAGGTTTCCCGCACGTGTTCTACAAGTTGTGGCTTGTAGGTGTGGTAGCAAGACATCTTGAGATATTCATCTAAAGACGTAGAACATGGATAACATGGTGGTGGCATGTGGGTTCGAATCAAAGGATGGAGTTCCTTTGATGTTTGTGCGTTTATATATTTGTTTTATATATGCTTTATATTGTTAGCTCACCCTATCTGCTTGTGTTTGGTGATGATCGTGTACGCGGTACATGGGAGCAGATGATGTTATAGGTGGATCTGGTGAGGCATAGCGCCAAAGCATGGGCTAGCTTGGGAAATTACATTTCAGAGTTGTATTACTTTGCGAATTTTAAGGATTTTATAATCGTTTGAAGTATTGAACTTAGCTTTTATAATTGAGTTTAGAAATTTAGGATTTGAGATACTATATGATGTAATAAAGTTTTAAAATTCCCGCGTTTTTGGAATTCCAGTTATATTAAATGAGGTATTATTATTATTTCTTTATTTTATTATTTAAAATTTGTAATATCTGGATGGGATGTTAGAGAGGTTACATTGATGAAAGCTAAAGTAGAAGAAACACCAATGACTACAATGACTAGATTCTTGAATGGACTGAATAGAGAGATTCAAGACGTAGTGGAAATTCATCAGTACGAGACCTTGGAAGATCTCTTCCATCAAGCTACAAGGTAGAGCAATAACTAAAGAAAAGGAGTTCCGATAGAAAATCATCCACTTCATGGAAGGATAAAGAAAGATTTAAAAAGGAGGGAACAATTTCTACTAGCAACAACACTAAAGATAAATAATCTACAAGTGGTAAATCAAATTCTAAACCTACTACATGTTTTAAATGTATGGAAAAAGGACATATAGCATCACAATATCCCAATGCCAGATGAGTCATGTTGATGGAGAAAGAAGATGTTGGAAGTCAATCTTCAGAACAGAAGCAAACATGTAGTGAAGATGATTAAGCAGAAGAACCACCATTGGTGGGGGATCTTTTAATGGTTAGAAAGATGTTGAGCAACAAGAACAAAGAGGAGTATGAGACTCAACTAAGGAATATTTTTCATTTTCAGTGTTTCATAATGAGAAGGTGTGTTCACTCATCATTGACGGAGGGAGTTGTACCAATGTAGCCAGTCAAAGACTAGTCGAGAAGCCAAGTTTGGAAACATTTATACATCCTAGTCCTTATGTGTTGCAGTGGTTAAGTGAAGAAGGTGAGTAGGTGGTTGATAAACAGATGATTATTCCATCTTCCATAGAAAAATATGTTGATGAAGTAGTATGTGATGTAGTACCTATGGAAGAAACTCACTTGTTGTTGGGAAGGTCGTGGCAATATTATAGAAATGTGACACATGACGATCTATCTAATAAGTATTTTTTTCTGTTTAAAGGACAAAACGTGGCCTTAACACCTTTGTCACCTCGAGAGGTTAGTGAGGACCAAGTCAAAATGAAAATCAAAAGAGAGCAAGAGAGAAAAAAGGAAGAGAGAAAACAAGAGTGGAAGATAAAAATTCCGAAAAAGGCAAGAAAAAAAGTGGTAAAAGTGAAAAACAAAAGAGTGGTAAAAACTTTTTCTTGAGAGAAAAAGAGGTAAATAGAGCTGTAGTAACAAAACAACATTTATATTTTATTATGACTAACAATATTAATTTGTCGTCTACACAAGTTTCTTTGTCTCTAGGTATGAAGCAACTTCTTAAGCAATATGAGGATGTCTTTCCTAAAGACCTTTCACATGGTTTACCTCCGCAAAGAGGAAATGAGCATAACATGGATCTCATTCCAGGTTCAACACTTCCTAATAGACCAACTTATAGAAGCAATCAAGAAGAGACCAAAGAGATACAAAGGCAAGTGGAGCAACTTATGGAGAAAGGATGAGTTCGAGAAAGTTTGAGTCTGTGTGTTATGCTAGTCATCATTGTTCCTAAGAAGGATGGATCATGGAGGATGCACGTTGACTGTCAGGCTATCAACAACATTACCATCAGGTATAGACATCTTATTCCTAGACTTAATGATTTGCTTGATGAAATACATGGGGCTTGTTAGTTTTCAAAGATAGATTTGAAAAGCGGTTATCACCAAATTTGAATGAGAGAAGGAAATGAATGGAAAACTTCTTTCAAAACTAAATTTGGTTTGTATGAATGGAAGGTTATGCACTTTGGCCTAACTAATGCACCTAGTACTTTTATCAGATTGATGAACCATGTGTTGGAAAATTTCATTGGTAAATTTGTAGTTGTATATTTTTATGATATATTGATATATAGTAAAAAGCACTTGATGCACACATGGGTCATGTAAGAGAAGTTTTAGAAGTACTTCAAAAGGAAAAACTATATGCTAACGAGGAAAAATGTAATTTTGTACACATGAAGTTGTTTTCCTTGGGTTTGTAGTCAGTTCTAAAAGAGTACGGGTTGATGAAGAAAAAGTCAAAGCTATCAGAGATTGGCCTACTCCTACAAATGTAAGTGAGGTAAGAAGTTTTCGTGGCTTGGCTAATTTGTATAGGCAATTTATGAAAGATTTTAGTACCATAGCTTGACATTAAATAATATTGTTAAAAAAGAGGTGGGGTTTAGGTGAGAAAAAGAACAACAAGAGGCTTTTGATAATTTAAAATATAAGCTTACACATGCACCTATCTTAGCTTTTCCTAATTTTGAAAGGTCTTTTGAAATTGAGTGTGATGGATCCAATGTAGGTATAAGAGGTGTTCTATTATAGGAAGGACATCCTATAACTTATTTTAGTGATAAATTAAAGGGGCAGCGAGAAACTATTCTACTTATGATTAAAGGGTTATATGCCTTAGTAAGAGCTTTGCATACTTGGCAACATTATTTGTTACCTAAGGAATTTGTCATTCATAGTGATCATGAATCCCTTAAATACATCAAGAGTTAAGGTAAACTAAACAAAAGACATGCAAGGTGGGTAGAATTTATTGAACAATTTTCTTATGTTATCAAACATAAACAGGGCAAAACCAATGTACTAGCTAATGCATTATCTTGAAGATATGCATTGTAATCCATGGTTGAAGCTAAAATCCTTAGGTTTAAACTGTTAAAGGAACTGTATGCTGATGATAGTGACTTTGGGAATATTTATAAGGAATGTGAAAATGGAGCTTTCGAAGATTTTTATAAACATGATGAGTTTCTTTTTAAAGGACATAAATTATGTGCACCTAAAAGTTCCTTGCAAGAATTATTTATGAAGGAATCTCACGAAGGGGGGTTAATGCGACATTTTGGAGTTCAAAAAACATTAGATATGTTGCATGATAATTTCTTTTAGCCTTGTATGAAACGTGATGTGCAAAATTTATGTGATAAATGTGTTACTTACAAGCGTGGTAAATCTAAATCTCAACATCATGGAATATTTATGCCCTTACTTATTGCTAACACTCCTTGGACCAATATATCTATAGATTCTGTTTTAGGCCTTCCAAGATCCAAAGGAGGAAAATATGTTTTTTTTGTGGCTGACAGGTTTTCAAAGATGACTCACTTCATTCCTTATCACAAAAATGACGATGTTGATCATGTAACCAATTTATTCTTCAAGGAAGTGGTAAGATTACATGGTATTCCGAGAAACATTGTGTCAAACAGAGATGTTAAGTTTGTTAGCCATTTTAGGAAATTGTTGTGCGTTAGTTAGATACCAAATTATTTTCTTCAATTTGTCATCCACAAACGGGTGAACAAACTGAAGTGGTAAATAGAACTTTGTGTCAACTTCTTAGATGTTTTGTAAATAAGAATTTGAAAACTTGGGAGGAATGGTTACCCCATGTAGAATTTGCTTAAAACAAGATAACTCATTCTACCACTCAAATGTCTCCTTTTGAGGTAGTATATGGATTCAATCCTTTAACTCCTTTATATTTATTGCCTTTACTTACTATTGATGCTATGACTAACAAAGATGGTCTTTGAAAGGCTACTTTTTTCAAGAGCCTACATAAAGATGTAAAGGCTCAAATAGAACGGAAGATGGAAAAGTTAGCTACTAAAGCTGACCAAGGATGAAAGAAGATGACATTTGCACTAGGCGATTGAGTGTGGGTACACTTAAGGAAGGAAAGCTTTCCTTCCAGAAGAAAATCTAAACTTCTACCTAGAAGAGATAGACCATTTCAAGTTCTTAAGAAGATCAACGATAAGGCTTACACTATTGATTTACCTTAGGATTATGGGGTGATTTCTAGTTTCAATATCAATGACTTATCTCCATTTGATGTAGGTATGAAGTTGAGGACAACTTTGCTTCAAGAAGGAGGGTATGATAGAAGACTATCCATGGAAACCATACAAGACGAATAAGAAGAGGAGCCATGGTAGTTCAAGGGACCTATGACAAGGTCAAGAAGTCAAAAGATGGAAGAACAAATATCTTCAAGACTTAAGATGATAGAAGAAGTTGAATATCCTTGGAACATCAAGATCATGGCTTATAGTTCACTTTTAGCATAAATAGTTGGGCCTCTTTTTTAACATGACTTTTAATTTTGTTTTTATTTATCAAGTTGGTTGTTGGGCCTTTATAGGTGGACTTATTATTTTTTTAATATCTTTTGATACCTTTGATGTCTTTCGACATTTTTGGACATCTTTTGATATTTTGAATATCTTTTTATATCTTTTGATATTTTTGGATATCTTTTGGATATCTTTTGATATTTTAGATATCTTTTGATATTTTATTTCATTTTTATCTTTTATCTTTTAATGCCTATAAATACAAAGGTCTACAACATTCATAATCACTCTTTAGTCTTTAATAAAATTAGTTATTTAAATAGAGGATTCTCTTGGTTCTTGGCTTAAGCCTTAAGGTTCTTATAAAAGACAATGGTCTTTGTGGCGAATCATCATTCACTTATCAAAGGCTGGGTTCTTTATGGCATCAATATTATTAGGTTCTTATCAAAGATAGAGATCTTTGTGACAATCCTTTGTTAGACTTATAAATCCCGATCGTAGCGTCTTGACTTATCAATCCTGGATTAGATTGTGCCATCTTGACTTATCTATCATTGATTGTGATGTCTACTCTTTTGGTTGGGTTCTTATCAAAGAGGGACTTCTTTGTGACAAATCTTCCTTTGCTTATCAATCTGCTAGATTGTGTCACATTCCATCTCTGTCTCATTCTGCGTTCTTTACTCTTATTTTAATTGTTCTCTACAAAAGATATTCAAATTCAGAAAAGATTGTCATCTTTACGGTAAGGATCATATCATTGAGCTAACTCAATTGAGGCTCAAGGATAGAGTTGAGTTTGCTTTAAAATACAAATTAAATTACTTCATCCAAACAAGAAAATTAAAATCTAAAATATTTCAATTACTCCATCCAAACAAACTCTTTAAGAAAGGAAGGTAATTTAATTTCAGGTGCCTCCCCCCTAATTCGATAGTTGAGGACGAGATACCCCTTAAGTGAAGACTATGGACCCTTGAAGCCCGTTTTGGAGACTTTGAAGAATATAAATCATCCTTGTAAGAACAACTTTATATGTTAAAAGTGAACTTTTAAGTTTATATTAACCTTACATTGGCTTATAAGGTAGGTTTGTCCTCACTTATGTAGTTATCTTATTTCTAATTGATGCAGGACTTCCAACACACTCTTTTGCACTGACATATACATATTGAGCATGAGACTAAACATTAATGGGTGGTCTGACAATGGGTGAAATAATAGACCCAACACACAACAAACTTCGCTAGGATAAGCATGACCCTAATATCATGTTAAGTGAATTTTAAGTCTAACTCAACCTTATAAAATTAGTTTTTGAGATGAGGTTTATACCCACTTATACTTGGACTTATCTCTAGTCGATATAGGCGATGCAAACCTCACATTACGAAGCAATTTTGTAAGGTTAAGTTTGATTTAAAGTCCATTTATGCTTGGCCTATATTAATGAAGTTTGTTGTTTATTCAATCTATTGTTGCACCAACTATGGGTCATTATCAAACTACTTATTAATGTCTAATCACACACTCGAGATGTATATGCCTTAACGTGAAAGAGATGTGTTGGGAGATAAGATGAATTTACAATATATATATATATATATAAGTGGATATAAACCTCACCTTACGAACCAAGTTTGTAAGGTTGAGTTAGGTTTAAATTTTAGTTCTTAACAAAATGTGTTTGCTACTTCATGCAATTCATGTTTCCATTTTAGAGTCATCAAGAAATCTATTACAAAAAGTTAATACGAAGAAGTGAGTAAAAGTCAGATGAGCTAAGAATACAAATTAAAACATTTATCGTTCTTATCGGAAATGACCGAAGAGTCTTCAAGGCGTAGTCAACATTCTTAGGATGTCGAGATACTATTGTCAAGTAATTTGGACCGAGCTCCTAGAGAGATAAGAAGGGAGATTCACCTACAAAAGGCTCTCCAATGCTTCAATGAGTAAAAAAGTACGAATCAATTAGAGTAAATATTGTGTATTGGGTGTCATATGATGTATATAGGGTTGATTAGCCCATGAACCTCGGTGGTAACTGATATAAGATGATGATGGAAAGCATGTTTTAAAAATAAAGGTCTCTATCATAACAACTTTTACAAAAATAATAAAGGGCCTTGGCACACTTATTTTAACTTTGTCTTAATAAAAAGATATATTCAAGTTTTATTTTTATTTTTCCCATAAATGGGTATTCAACCTTGGAGAAAAATAAACAAAGGTTCTTGTCATTGACCATCAAAGATTTGAGGACAAATCCTTCTTAAGACGGAGTGTATGATCGAGGACTATTTAGCCACCGCACCTATGGCTAGAAGCAAGGTAGTTAAAATGGAGATTATTCTTAGCATCGTGAAAAGTTCATATAATTGTAAATCATGGGATTGTAACACGGATCATAGATTTTACTTTTCATACAAACATAATATATATCATCAAATACACATCCATTAAATTAAAATTAATTTCTTATCAATACTTAATCAAACTTAAGTTTACAAAATTCATCACTTTCTCAATACTTCAATAAACTTAATTCGTCTGACATAAATCATTCAAATCAATGGATTTCAAAAAAAAAATAGTTCCATTTGGACTATTAACTAAGAAGTTGTCACTTGTTAGAATTAAAAAGAAATTGTATAGGAAAAATAAATGTTTCATGTATATCCAAAATTTATAGTTGAAGAAAGAGAGAAATTTTAATTATATAAATTTTTAATTGGGTGGTGTTGTGGTGATGCAACTACAACTCTGTATTAATCTTTAATTGCAAAATGAATTTTAATAATAAATGTATTAATTGTTAATTGGATGAAATGTGGTGACAACACACAACAATGAAATTTTTTAATTATAATAGACTTTTAGCTAGGTTTAGGGTTAATTTAAGTTGAAATCTGTAACATCCTAGCTGGAAATTACTTATTTAAAATAAAACAAATTAAATATAATAAAAATAACCTCATTTATTCTCAACACCTTTCCCAAAAAGCGGGAAAACTAAATTCCAAAATCATCGCGTCATTAATAAATAAAACTGCAGAGTTTAACTATTTCAAAATCAAACCATCCCTAAAAGTATTACAAAAGAAAAATCCATATTAAAAGTAGTAAAAATAGTCCCATGGTTGATCCCCACTCCGTCTCTACGCATCCTCACGCTCACCTGCATCAACCTCTGCTCCCATGTAACAAGTTACATGATCATTGCCAAACACACACAGATAGGGTGAGCTCATTTAAATAAACAATTAAAATGTGACAATAATTAAAACATCTCAAAATTTCAACATGTGTTAGCATTTTCCCTTTTCCTTAGTCCCTTAACTTTCAACCCTTGATTTAGACGTCTATTATTTCTTCACCCTTTGGGTGAGGCCAATGATTGATCTTTGCCACACGAGTGTCTACTCACCCCTCCGACTATAGGCCACCACCTGATAGTCCACACGCGGGAATATATTTGCCACGACTTCTCACCGCGACACCAAGTGGAGTTCCCCAAAACGAACATAAGTCCGTAGTTGTTCCCAAACTACCAGATCTCTATCAGATGTACTGAAGAGGGCAATCATCTGAAACCTCACCATACGAGCCAAGATCTCACACACTCCACTGGACTTCCTAACCCACCAGGCTACAACCTAGAGTGGCCATATGTTACCCCAATACAAGATACACTCGTAATTGGATCCCCAGCCAAAGCATCGCATCAAAAACATCACCTAAAGTTGTGTAGAAATCCCCCTCGCACACCAACTATGCACCAAAACCGCCCGGCGTGCCTCTCGTGTCGCTAGGCGGAACCTAGTTCCAGACCGCCTGGCGGGCATCTTACACTGCCAGGCACCAAGTGCCAAATAGAAGCCTCACTGCTTCGTCACCACTTGGCGGACTCCACCCTACCGCCAGGTGCCTCGCGTAGGCAGTGGCCACTGGCACTATTTTGGAAATCTATCACCTGATGGCTCACCCCACACCGCCAGGCGCCATACCAGTAGCGCAATGCTACTGGTTTTTGGCATTTTCCTTAGGTCTTAAGAGACCCCAAGCATATAGTGCGTCATTCTTATATCAATCATAGTATTTCAGACATAATACTATAACCAAAAACTCAATGAATACAAATAACTCATGCCCAATTCAAGTATTATCATGTCTTAACATGCTTTACTTTATTCACTACTGGAACAAGCCACAAAATTGTCAATATGATACCCACCATTTGCCACAACAATTATACAGTTTAAAGTACCATACCCAAATTACAACTACACACCCAAATCGTGCTAATTCAATTTTATCATGCACACATTCTCTTCATCATTTATTACTTTAAACCTGCCGCATACACTCACTATACTCTAGGTCCTATAATCTTATAGTCTAATATTCATATAACTCATGCCACCATGATTTGAACTGTATTGCACATATACTTGAATAACAAAACTACCACTGCAACAACCAATATATAGGAAACACCCAATCCATCCATCTCACACATTTTAATCTCATAATTATTACTAAATGACATACATACTAAATCCCAGTCTATCACATACCACAACACATTTAATTACCATCCAATTAAACGCCCCTCATGACAAGAACACAAACCAATCAAACTTTCCATTGTACTGATGGGTCGCTTGGTGGCAGCCTCAGTGTCGCCAGGTGGTGCATGAAAAACTGGGTTCTGCCCAGGTTTATCCACACCAGTCGTGACCCCTAGCCCCCTCCCTAATTGTATTACCAACATTTGTTCTAGCATAGTTTCGCATACACACATCATGCAGGGTTCATATTTTATCCATTTTTACATCTTCTCACTAACAACAACACACTGATCATAGACAAAGATCATGCTTATTCATTTTCAAACCCAACATGAACCCTAATTTCCCAATTTCCTGCAACATTCTTACACTCAACATATAAATATTACCTGTAGTCAAACACATCCATAAAATCCATATTCAAGCATAAAGATCATCACGACTATATCACGGATAACACGAAAAATCCAAAGCAACCAAAACAGGCATCCCAGTTTGCGTCACCTGGCAGATCATTCTCTGCTGCCAGGCGGTTCATGAAGAAAACCCAGAAACCAGTGTCTGGAGCTTGTGTCTAGAAACCCGAGCAAAATGCGTCTGAAATATAAAATTGGCATTCCCACACATTCAAGCATATCACGAATACATACAATTATCATTAAAACATCAATAAGAACTCCCCTAACATGGATTCCTTACTTAATTTGATAGGTATTCTAGTTACTCCTTGATCACCACTTGATGAAGGATTGACCCCAACCAAGGATGAAGACACATGCTTAAGAAGACCTAGCATGTTTAGAAAGGAAGTTCACTAATCCTTCATCCCTTTCATTTGTGTTTGTTATTTTTGATTCCCTAAGTTGACTTAGTTGAATCAACTTTAGTTGACTTGTTGACCTTTGACTAGGTTTGAC
>Ga0209389_1002090_pt1 | contig 14919 bp, 9 predicted proteins | sample CowpearedBW_FD_187526 | JGI IMG/M metagenome (GOLD analysis project Ga0209389, IMG submission 187526) | Root nodule microbial communities of legume samples collected from California, USA - Cow pea red BW (SPAdes) (version 2) | ecosystem: Host-associated > Plants > Roots > Nodule | place: USA...
TAAACCTATTTTACCACCCTACTTTTAAATTACTATTTTATTCCACATCTTACACTAAATAATATTAGTAAAAGAGTTTTACTCTCATTTTAATAATAGATAGTATATCTTTAAAGATAATAATTTTGAAAGCAATTATTCGTACCTCGGTGATTTGTAACTAAATAACCAGTTAAGAAAGACAATGTAATATTAGAATAAAATATAAATAAATAATTTTTTCACACACATAAACCCAACTTTTATAATTTATTTAAAATAATTTTTGGATACTACCATGATCAAGGTATCGTATGTTATTTTTTATATTTAGATCTCTTAAAAGTTTGACATCATTGCTGGTGACGTAAATTTTACAGTGAGGTAAATATTCGGCATAACTTTACATCAACACAATAGTTACTCGATAATTACATCACACATACATAACCTGACATAATTTAAAATTGCTTTTTAAGTAAAGAAAACTAAAAAAGTTAAGTCAGATTATGCAGGGTCTCACGTAAATTTACATTGATGCCCTTCATTCCTAACATAACTTTACCTTAGATAATGCATAGTCCAAAATGAGTTTTTGAGTTTTTTTTTCTTAAATTAAATTTGTTGTGACACATACAAAACATGTACACCAAAAACATTCACATAATATAATACAAATTTCAATTATAAAGTTTTGTAATGCAACCTAAAAAATATTTTACCTCAATATAAAAGGCTAATCTAACCTAAACAAATAAACTACAAAAATAACCTAAGTTACATTGATCTCTAGATGATATAGCTTGTCTATTGTTGTCTTTTTGGTCATGTCTTCTTGTGATGGATGATTAAATACCTGAAATATTGATACAATTTTAGTACATAGTATTGTTAAGAGTATGATACAATTCATAACTTGTATCCAATGCATGATGTAGTAGTCATACTCGAATAAACCACTCAACTTATTACAATAAAATGACAAAGAAGTGGAAGAAAATTAATATCACACAACTTGTATACAAAATAATTAATTTATGGATTGAAAGATATTTAACATTTGAATATAAAAATTGAACTTTCTTTGGGTTGCTTCGTCCATATAAAATATTTGTGGCTCACATAATTATGATTAAATCCAACACATAATATGTTAGTCATAATTTTTATATACAAATTTGATGATATGAAAAAACATTTACACTTGTAGTAAGTTCTTTAATCGTCGAGTTTCTTGTGAAGGGGACAAAACTAAACAATTACGTGATCTTTAGGGATGATTACCAAAAATTGCCAATGGGTCCCAATGAATGACAAATAGCTAGATGAGTAATTACCATTACATTATAAAATGTTACCCTGAGAAGACTAACCCTTCAACGTATGGAGCAAGGTAATTTTGTCTTTGTGAGTCAATTATCCATGTTTCAATATATTGCTGAATTTGGTTCTTTAAATTCCCAGATTTTTGAATGGATTAAGGCTAAAAAATCCATATATTTCTAACTAGCCAGCTCCACAGACATCGGGTCCATATGCCTAAGACAATGAATCATAAGTTAACTATAAGCATTTTAATACGGTAAATATAGAACATAGATTACGACTTACATGCACAACAACTAAATGATAGAAATATTGAACGATGTTTCTCCCCAACTACCTCCAATGGATCGACTAATTAAGTGTACAATCACACAAGTTTGACTCAAAATACTCTAAAGTCTCTTTGTAGCTCTAGTGGTCTTTAATGAAACCTAGGTAAGATAGTAAGAAACTGTGATATAGGATCATCTTCTACTTCTGTCATGTCATCTTCATCAATAACACGATCACATAAGACTTGTTTTTCACGACAGGAGAACTAAAATAAATATATATAAAAGTGAGTTCATCTAATTGTAAATTATAACAAAAATTCACTAAAGAACACAATGTAGTACCCATGGTTGTGTAATGTATGCCAAGACCATATTTTTAGGCCAAGCCACAAATGTGCCTAAGGTCTCCCTTACAAATTTAACTATTTTAGTTGGCAAAGGCAATCAAGCATTAAGATCTTGAACTTCATCAACCACCATATGCACCTAGTCCGACTATAGAGGAACATTATGGATTCACCTCCCTTTCCTGGAACTAAATGAGCTTCTTTTGCATCCTTAAGTCTCTTAAGGAATTCTTTTTTAAAATTCAAGTCTTGTTTGTGCATAACATTTTTTGAAAACCTAAGCATGTCTAAAACTCTACCAACTTGGAAGTGATTCTGGTGAAGAGGTCGAACAAAGTTTGAAAAATTTGGTCCAAGAGCTAAAATAAATTAAACTTTGAAGGAAGCAAGAGGCAATCCTAAAAGAAAAAGAGAGAATTGAAAAGGATACACATCTTGCTATCTTAGCGAAAAGCTAAGAATACTTAGGCAAAAAGAAGAAAAGATTTAAGAGAAATTGAGGAGTAAGAGGCAATCAAGGAAAAGCTCTAAAACTCTAACAAATCTCACACACTATAAGGAGGACAGTATAATTCTTAATCAATACTATCAAGCTCCTCCACCTAGAGCGAATATAAGGGAGCATGAAAGAGAGCATGCACCAAAAAAAGTTAGGATAGACCTTCCTCATTTCCATGGGAAAGAAGATGTAGAGACATACTTAGATTGGGAAATACTAGTGTCATCAAGTAAGTGAAGAAAGAAAGATATCCCTAGCAACCTTAAGCTTATAAGGGAATGCCATGTATTGGTGGACTTCCCTAATGAGAGAAAGAAGATTTTCCAATTCCCCTCAAGTCCAACATTGGAATGACTTGAAAAGTGGCATGAGAAGAAGGCCCATACATTCCTATTATCATAGGGATCTTATGAACAGACTCCAAAGGCTCCAACAAAGAACCATGAGTGTGGAGGAATATAAACAAAAGATGGAGCTTTAAATGATGAGGGCGAGAATTAAGGAAGAATAAGAGACCACCCTCTCTAGATTCCTTAGTGGACTCAATCTTAACATTAGAGATAGAGTGAAATTGTTGTCCTTCCACGATCTCAATGATTTGGTACAAATTTGCATAAAAGTAGAGCAAAAAATTTGAGAAAAAATTTGAGAATTGCCCACTACTCAAGCTCTTATGTTAAGGAAGACTTCAAGAGGAAGGGAAAACAAGTGAGAAAGGAAAAACCCTCTAGGAATCTAGAAAAGAAAGAAAGAAACCAAAGGAGGGATCATTATCATCAATGCGCACAAGTGAAATTAAATGCTTCAAGTGTCTAGGTAGAAGTCATATTGCATTTCAATGCCACACCAAAAAGATCATGATCTTAAAGGGTGTTGATTCATTATCCAAGAAGAAGGAAGATAGTGCAAGTGAGGGCGAGAATGAGGGTTCAAAAAGAAAAGATTCCTACCTTTTGTGAAGGAGACCTTCTTATGATGAGAAGTGCTCTCAATAATTAACCTAGTCACCAAGCCCTAAACTAAAGAGAGAACATTTTTCACAAAGGATGTAAAGTTTCAAACAAAACATGTTCTCTCATTATGGATAATGGCTCGTGTTACAATTGTTGTAGCACTAGGTTAGTAGAAAAGTTAGGTCTAACAATCATACCACATCTTAAACCTTACAAACATCAATGACTAAATGAAGGTGACAATTTGAATGTGAACCAACAAGTGGTGAAGTTCTCTGTAGGGAATTATGAAGATAAAGTGTTTTGTGACATAGTCCCTATGGAAGCTTGTCATATTCTATTAGGAAGACCATGACAATTTCACAATAAAATTATACATCATGGTCTTACTAATGAAATCACCTTCCACCACAAGGACAAAAAGTTTGTGCTTCATCTCTTAGCACCTTCTAAGGTGTTTGAGGATCAAGTACAAATGACGAAAAGGAAGGATGAAGAGATAAAAGAAGAGAGTGAGCACATAGATAAAAGAGAGCAAGCTCCCAACATATGCATCCAAGATAAGAGAAAGGAGGAGAGGGTAATGCTCCTTATAACGTCACTCATGAGGTGAAGAATTTGTCTAAGAAAACCATTAAGAAAACTCTCCTTTATGAACAACCTTCATATCTCCTCCTTTGTAAAGGAGCACTTACATGCAGGACTTCCAATTTAGAACCCAAGTTTTTATCTCCTTTGAAAGAACTTTTGAAAGAATATTATGATGTGTTTCCTAAGAAGGCCCTAAGGGACTTCCTCCAATTAGGGGAATAGAGCATCAAATTGATTTTGTTCTTGGGGCAAGCTTACCAAATAGGCCCACATATAGAACTGATCCCCAAGAAACCAAGGAGATTGAGACTCAAGCTCAAGATTTGTTAGACAAAGGTTGGGTGCAAAAGAGTTTAAGTTTGTTTGTTGTGTCCGTGTTGTTGCTGCCTAAGAAAGATGGAAAGTGGAGAATGTGTTGTGATTGTAGGGCTATCAACAACATCACAATGAAGTATAGGCACCTAATCCCAAGGTTTGATGACATGTTAAATGAGTTGCATAGGTCTACCATGTTCTCCAAAATTGATCTTAAAAGTGGTCAACTCCCCAAAATATATGAGAAGTTAAGAGTTTTCATTGGCTAATATCTTTCTATAGAATAATTGTTCTTAACTTCTCAAGTCTATTTTCACCTTTCAATGAGTCAGTGAAAAAGGATGTTAATAAAACATAATTTTATTTTTATTTTTATTTTTTTACAGGTAACGGGTAACGGGTACCCATAGGTATGAATAGTATGATACCTGTACCCAATCCATTTATAAGCAGATATTAAAATACCTATTACCCGTTACCCGCGAGTAACAAATACCCGCAACTACCAATTATCCGTCACAAATTTTATCCGTGGATACCCACAGGCACAAATACTTTTACCATCCTTAATACCATACTGATGAAATAAACCTAATTGTTACACATTAATATGACCTTAATTGAGACTAATAAAAATATGAAGAAATACTTAATACAATAACGAATACCAAAGATAATTAATACAATCTGCATATCATATTACATCGGTTTAGACAACCGAGGTAATATGTCTTCTACTTATTACATCACTTAATACAACATCGGTTATAAAATCGATGTAATATGTCAAAAAAAACCGATGTGATATCACTTTATTGTACTAGTGGTCCCTTTTCAAACTTGCGTTTGGCACCTTTCTCACCTATTCAATTAATAGTTTATAAGTAAAAAATTTGAAGTGAAGAGAAAATAAGTTATGTTATTTGTATCTGTTACAACTTTTATTAAGAAGAAGACTTCATACTTTTGAACATTCAAACACTATTAAAATTGTTGGACGTATCCATCACTAAAACCAACATAACTGCGCCAAAAAATTATAATTGAAACTAAAATATTAAATTTGAATTCAAAAAATTTACAATTATAATGTGATTTTTATTTTCCAAATTAAAATAATTATATATAAAAGTATACATAAATAAACTAAATTCTGAAGAAAATGGTGACAAAACCCACGGGTCTTCTAATAAAGTAAACTGCACGACCAATTGGATTGAAAATTTCCAAGAAATATGTCCCTTTCTGGTGAATGTACGTGGCTTCTTAATTATCAATAAATACGAATAGGTCCTCCTACCCTTAACTCATGTCCTCACCCTTTCTTCTTTCTCATCTTACTTCCATAATTTATTTTCAATTACATATTCTGAAATAGAAAATGGGATTGCTAAAAAATTGTCAGAATTAGTTTCTCAGCAAAAAGTGGAGATAATAAAATTAAATTAAACACTTCAATTAACAATTTTAACATTGGATTAAATTTTATATAAAATATTTAAATTTATGGGACGATATAAAAGTCACGAAATTAAGATAAACATTCATTCAAGAATAGATGTGTATACTCTAAATTTAGGAGAAAAAAACTAGAATAAATACACTTAAATTTGTAACCGGGCACGAGTTGATTTTCTTTTGGCGAGAAGAGTGGAAGGCAACCTTCTTCGGTGAATGTTTTCTGCCATCGAAACATTACTTATATTTTTCTAAAATAAATTGGATTTGTTCTTACAAGGCTGGGATAATCTAGCGATACCAATCTTTTAAATTATTATTTTTTTCATATTACGAGGTGTTTAGATATTCTCCGATCTTTTCTCTTCAATATAGTAATAGTAATAGATGTTTATATACCCTCCTTGAATAGGGGTGTTCTTGGATTTTTATCCAATCCACATTCATTTTAGATCCAAATAAGATCAAATTTTCGATCCAAATTCATTTATTCAACAAAATTAGTTTGAATTTTTTTAAAATCAAAATCAAAATATCTGGATCAAGTTCAAAATCCAGAATCCATTTTATAAAAAATAAATATAATTGAATTTTCTAAAACTTGTGTCCTTAAAGCTGACATGATACAATTTGGCTAGAGTTGTTAATTTGGCCTAACCCACAAGCCTAGGCCCTAGCCAATGTGGGCTAGGGCCAAAAAAGCCCATAGGGCAAAAAAGCCTTGTCCAGGTCTAGGACCTGTCCAAGTCTAGGACTCGTCCAGGTCATCAGACCAGGCCAAGCCGACCCTTCTAGGTCGTCGGATCGACCTGGTTTTTCTGACTTGTCGTGCCGATCCGATCTATTTGACTCATTGTGCCGACCTGACATGGTTAAGTTCTCGTGTCGGCCCAACCTCACAAAGGTCGGTTCGTTGTGCCCGTCTAGCCCATTAGGGTCGTCGAGCCTGCCCGGTCCCCAGCGGTTGTCTAGCATGGTTCGTTTAAGTCGTCGGGCTGACTCAGCCTGTCCAGGTTATCTGGCCGACTCAACTTGTCCAAGTCTTCGGCCCCCCTTGGCCTATCAGGGTCATCGGCCAGCCTAGTCCATACTAGTCATTGGGCATGACCCATCTGAGTCGTCAGGCCGTCCTAATCCATTCAGGTCTTCGGGCCCGCTTGACCCGTTTGAGTCATTAGGCATGCTCGACTTTTTTGGGTCGTCAAGCTTGACAGACTCATTCGGTTCGTCGGGCCCGCCTAGCCCGTTCGAGTCTTTGAAACCCCCCGACCTGTTTAGGTGTTCAGGCCCAATGACTCGTTCGAGTTGTCGGGCCCGTCTAGCCCATTCTAGTCATCATGCCTGCTCAGTCCGTATAGGTCGTCGAGCAAGGTCCGTCCAAGTCTGAATTTAGCCTAGTCCATCTCAACCTTTAGCCTAATCCACTAAGAATTTAAATTGAAAATTTGGATTGGATTTTTTGGATTATCTATATTTGAAAATCTTGATTTAGAGAATGGATATCCAATCCATAAAATATATAAAACGTAGATTAGGTTGAAATCCAGATCCATTAAAATGCCTTTTAAATGGATTGAATTTTTAATAAAATGGATTGGATCAGAGCAAAAGTGGATCGGATCAAGAAAAATGAATTTTTTGCCCACCCCTATCCTTGAGGACTTGTGTAAGATATTATATGTGTATATTTGTAAAATCTAAGTGGAAATCTCATAGTTCATTGCAAATTTTATTTTGTAAGTCAATTTTGTATTATTGAGTTGAACTTAAAATTTACTTTTTAAGGTATATTAGAGTCATCTAAAGTCTATATTAACAAGATTTGTTGTTTGATGGGCTCATCATGTCATTCGTTATCGAGACGCTATCAAACTACACTCCTTAATATCTAGTTTCAAGCTCAATATGTATATGTCCCGACACGATAGAGTGTGTTAGAGATTTCACATTTATTAAAGATAAGGTGAATTGGTAATATATATGGATACAAACCTCATTTTACAAGTCAGTTTTGTAGAGTTGAGTTAGACTTATGGTCAAGTTCTTAAAATAATCCTAGAAAATTACCATTTCATTTTAAAAATTTGTTATTCATTAATTTAATAATAATGAATATTCACTTTTATACATGGAGGGATTACATAAAATTACTTTTAGTTATTTGATTACATAATGTCTCTTTAGGATAAGCATACAAAGTTTCTCCATACTATGTGTTAATCTCACTCTAATATTAAGCATCAATTACACAATTATAATGTCTCAACCAACTACACATATCATTTTCAAAGTGAATAACAAAATATGTTTATTATTGGGTTCACTTTTCAATGAAGAGCATATGAAATATTCGCTTCTTGTATTAAATATCTAAATTCACAATAGGGATGTGTTTTCTCTCTATATGTTGTCTAATAGATGATTAAGGGCTTGAAGCTTTTATTTTTCTTTTTAACTTTTTTGTATGCAAATAAAGATATAAATTTACTATAACCTTTCATGCACGGAGGAACTTCCTTTTACAAACTAAAAAAAATAGCATTAGATCTTGCATACTTAAAAATATTTTTTCTTAGAATGTTATAAAAAAGTTATGACTTTTGCTATAAAATCTTATTTTGTTATACACCAAACATATGTGTGATAAAAAATAAAAATAATATAAATTTGAAGTTTTCAATAGATAATAACTAGTATTTATTGATAAAGATAACTGAAAAATAATACATTAAATGCCCATTACTTTCAAGAATAATTCATAAACTGTTATAAAATAAAGATAATAATAGAGAAGAAAATAATGAAGAAGAGATAATGGAAAACAACTTTTCTGTGCATTTTTCTATGTTTCATTACCAAGAGGAAAAATCCTTATCTATAAATACAAAAGGAAATCTAGAGGATACAACTCAAAAGTTATAATAGTTAATGCAAACAGTTTAAATAACATTAATAGTAATTAATTATGAGTAATGTTAGCAAGGCAATGGACATCCATCAGTTTCATAACACTCCGCCTTGGGTGTCCATTGGTCAAAGAATGTGTCTCATTAAAACCTTACTAGGAAAAACTCTTTGGGATAAAAACCTAGTGAAGGAAAAATAGTACATCATTCTTCATTTTTCGATATTATTTATCACATCTTCTATTTCTCTACCTCATGTAAACTTACATCATAAAGATGACGAAGTCCAATCTTGTGAACTAATTGCTAAAAGGTTCTTCTTGGCAAAGACGTTGAAAAACATTTTTTAATACATCCTTCTTTCAATTGAGAAATACATGCCCTATTATCTTCATATATGGTTATTGATTCCATTTTTCCAGATGATAGACCACAACTTTGTCACACATGTTGACTTATAGACCTTAACCAAACACATTCACAACTTGCCTCATGTAATGCTAAATTTTTTGCATGATTTGACGATATAGTTGTTATGGTTTGTTTCATAGACCGCCATGAAATTGTTGTACCACTACATCTGAATAAATATCATGTTTATGATCGACCATTGTGAGCATATGATAAATAACCTACATCTGCATGACCTATTAGATATGATTTTGAATCATTTCAATAAAATAAGCCCATATTCATAGTGCCTTTAAGATAACGAAGTGTATGTTTTATTCCATACCGATGTCTTCTTCTAGGTGAAGAACTATATCTTGCTAACAAATTTACATCAAATGTTATATCAAGTCGAGTATAATTGGCAAGATACATTAGTGCTCTTATAGTACTAAGATATGATACTTTTGGACCATGAAGTTCTTCTTGAGGTGTAAAAAGGTCTTTATTAACATCTAATGACCTTACAACCATTGGATTGCATAATGAATGTGATTTGTCCATATAGAACCTTTTAAGCACCTTCATTATATAAGTCTCTTGATGTACAAAAACACCTTTATTTAAATACTCAATTTCTAATATCAAACAAAACTTTGTCCTTCCAAGATCCTTCATCTCAAATTCTTTATTTAAGCAATCAATTGTCTTTGTGAGCTCATTAGGAGTTCCAACGATGTTTATGTCATCTACATAAACAAGAATTATGGAATTCATTTTCAAATATTTTCATAGAAATAGAAGGACAAATAGGATCATTTCTACACCTTTCTTTTAATAAGTACTCACTAAGACGGTTATACCACATACGTCTTGCTGGCTTTAATCAATAAAGGGACCTGTTCAATTTTATTGAATAATCCTCTTTAGATTTTGTCTTGTTGGATGAATTAAATCCATCAGGGATTTTTATATAAATATCATTCTTAATGGTTGTAATATCATCCATTAGATATAAATGCAGACCTTCTTTTGTAACTAGGATAATCAAATATTGAAATGTTGTTGCATCCAATGCAAGTGAATATGTCTCTTCACAGATCAATACAAGGGTTTTGTGAAAATCCTTGAGCAACTAACCATGCTTTGTATCTAACAATTTCACCATTCTTATTTTTGTTTTTGTGCAAAAATCGATATGTACCCAATGGGTTTTACACCTTTTAGCGTGTAAACTACATGTCCAAAAAAACTTTCGTTTAACAAGCAAATATAATTATGCTTCTATTGCATCTTTTCATTTTAGCCAATAATTTCTTTATTAAAAATCTTCAATGATCATTGGTTTTTAATCCTCATTGTTACTCATAACCTTCATTGCTATATTATATGTAAAAGTCTTGTCAATGTTGACTTCGCTTTACTTCCATATTATCTTATTCATGACATAATTTACTGAGATCTCATCATTTTCAAAAATTTCAGGTACCTAAGGTTCTTCTAGAACCAAATCATTAATTATGTCAAATAAATCTTTTGGGATTTTCACCTTTTCAATTAGGTCATCTTATACTTTAGCTCATTTTCTCATTCGAGAGTTTTTCTATGAAACCAATAAGCTTACTACGCTTCAAGCATGTCCTTCCAACCAATAAGCCTACCATGCTTCAAGCGTGTTATAAATTAATATCAATTCTATTTTGAGCAATAACAATTGGTATATATGATTTAGTTACCATTTTTCTATCAGTAAAAACATCTAGTAATTGATTGACTAATTTTGTAAATGAATTATCCTTTAATTTTCCAATTCACATTCTTTTGTACGAGGATCAAGACATGATAATGATAATTCATCCAATTGTTTTCTTTCTCTCCCTAATGTTGGAAAAACTTATTCATCAAAATGACAGTTGACAAATTGAACTGTAAATAAGTTTGTTGTTGATAGTTTAAGATATTTTATTATTCATGGGAAATCATATTCACATATATTCTCAATCATTTTTTAAGACCCATCATAGTCCCTTTTGGTGGGGAAATTAGAACATATACACCACACCCAAAAATTCTTCAATGAGAAATATTAGGTTACTGACCAAAAACCAATTGCATAATAAAGTATTTGTGATAACATTTTGGCTTCATGTGAATCAATACTGGAACTGCAAAATTTCATATAGCCAAGTATCTAGTGGAAGATTAACTCTCATAAGTAATGATCTTGTAACAAGTTTTAGACATTTTGAGTATGAACATGTACTACTAGATGTTCAACTTCAATTTCAATTGATATACAATACTCATGAAAAGCATGAGATGTAAATTCACCAACATTATCAAGAAAGATTTTCTTAATTGGATAATCTAGAAAGTAAGCTCTTAAATGTTTTAATAACTTTGTAAAATATGATTTTGAGTTGATAATAAACAAATATGTGACCATCTAGTTGATGCATCAATTAAAAACATTAAATATCTAAATGATCCATATAATGGTTGTATTGGACCACGAATATCACTTATATTCATTCTAAAATATGACATTTACTCATTTCTAATTTTTCTAGTGATGGTCTTATTATCAACTTTCCTTTGTGAATGTGAGTACTTGAGAACTCATTGGACTAAAGAAGTTTTTGACTCTTAAGTGGGTGTCCAAACAAGGAATTCATTTTGATTCGTAAGCTTCTGGCTTACAATGACATGCATTTCAACTGCGCTAATATATGTGTAGTACAAGCCATAAGAGAAGGCTGATAATTTCTCTAATACACATTTTTTATTAAGCTTAATTCTCTAATACACATTTTTTTATCAACTTAATTATAGTGATATAAAGATATTTCATATCTCCTTCATTCTCTGTCTTAATATATATCCATTTAGATAAATATCCTTGAAACTTTTATTAAACTTCTTGGTAGAAGTATTGTAGCTCTTATAGAGCCTTCACATATATTGTAGTACCATAGCCAATGTTAATATTGACTTTTCGCATAACCAAACAAGAGAAAAAAATATTATTACTCTTGAGAAATGCATGAGTTGATGCACTATCAACAAAACACAATATATTTGTTAGTCTATACAACATTGCATACAACAATATATTTTTTACTATATATATTTGCTCCTGCAGAGAACAAATAAGATATGTCAGATACAAGCGTTACCTTACCCTACTCCACAATCTCCTCAGTAGGCTTCCTCCCGGCTAGTATATGTCGTCTGTTGATATCTCAGTGTGAATTGGTTTGGACCCGGGAGGGGTTACCTACAGAAGAGGCTCTGATGCTCAAGTCAGCAAAACCTCTTAGAAAGTCAAATCTCGTGATTAGGGGAGTAAAGAATGCGTACCTTTAATTGTTGGGGTCCATGCGCATTTATAGGTTATTAATTATGCTTAGCCACGTCATGGGATGGGCCCTGTTTGGGTCGTAGGTGGGTCTGGGTCTTGGGCCAGGCCTTTTAGGACGGTTATCGTGGGCCTTTAGGGGCCTTGCGGGTAATTCTTTGGACTTGTCAAGTTTTAGCTTAATCATCTTAAGTTTCTGGCCTAGGCCGGTTACCTTTTAATGACTTAGGCTGGGTATTGCTAACTATTCATACATGGTGATTACTTGCGTATATAGTCGGGTTGAACCGGCTAGGTGTGGTACACCAGTCCCCCAGTCTTTGTCGGTATATCTATAGCGGTAAAGGATGAGAAGTGTGTTTGGCTAGGCCGGCTAGGTGTGATAAATTATTGGTTTAAAATGTGCATGTCTAATGTTTGTATTATGTATAGGTTATTTCTTAACATTCCTATCACCAATGTAGTTATTAGGCTTTCATCAAGTTTAACAAAGGAAACAACAATATCAAGATGAGTGACATCCATATGACCATGATAAAAAAGACCATCTTAATAAACAAAGTGTATTTCTATGTTCTTCTCATTAATTTGTACGACAAGTACAACTCAAATGGCCTTTACCACCGTAATGATAACTTATATTCTCATCTTATTTGCCATTTTTTTTCACATTTTTCTTTTCCATTTTTCATGTTATTGTTTCCCTTCTGGTGATAAAATGTCTATTTAAAATTTCCTTTATTACCATAATCACTAGCATGACCACAACCATAACCAAGGTCATGACTATTACGATGAAGATATGAATTAGAGATATTGTTGCATTCACTTCTGGAATATAGCATAACCAATTGAGCGGGTCTCATGATTTTTCATCAAAAGCTCATTGTTTTTTTTCAACTACAAGAATACATGAAATAAATTCAAAATATTTGTAAATTCCCTTTTCCCAATTTTGTTGTTGTAGAAGCAAATTAGTTGTACAAATGCTTTATTTATTTCATTAATGGCATTACCCGGACTGATTGGATTTAAATGTATTTTAGTACCTAATATCCAATATAAGTAATTCTTCCTTGTAATATCAAGAGCCACAAATTCAAATTGCAAGGTTTTGACATGTTTAGAATTAGAACATAAAATAATAATAATAATAGTAATAATAATAAAATAATAATAATAATAAGACAAAGATGAAAATTGATAAAGTTAAACAATTTTTATAACAAAAAAGTAAGAATATAAGATAAAATTGTAAATGAAGGAAGAATTAGAAAGAGCATGGATTGAGACACACAAAGCATTATTCTTAGAGAAGAAAAAAACCTCCCATTAGCCCTCACCAGTTGGGTGGAGCATCGTGCTGATAATTGTTGTAACATCTCGTCAGGATATTACGGATTTATAAATAAAATAAAGAAAAATAAATTAATCAGCGTATTTAATAATACCTCTTTTTTCCCAAAACGCGAGAAAATTTAAATTTTATTAAATAAGCAAATAACGTTCATAACCATCCATTATAAAACCAAAAGAACAATGTTTAAAATCACCCATCAGGGTTTACAACTGTTTCCAAAAGCAATAAAGAAAACATAAGAATTCCCCAAGTCTAACCCCTCTCCGCGACTAAGCGTCACCTGAGCCACCTGCATCAACAACATTTGCTCCCGTGTACCGTGTACACGATCATCGCCACACACACGCAGAAAGGGGGAGCTTAACAAATAAATCACATATATAAAGTTACAGAAATATAAGCATATAAACACATGAGACTATACATAACATAAACATCTCACATTGTTCCATTCTTTAATTCCTACCATCTGACCCTCAATCAGATTATTCGTGTTCTACATCGTCTAATGATGACTTCAAGGTGACATACTGCCATACCTATCGGCCACAACCGACAGAGCACGTGCGGGAAACCATGCTACGGATCATACACCGTAACGCCAAGTAGAGTTCCCATATACGAACATATTTCGTATCGTCCCAAGACTACCAAACTCGTCAGCCAACAACTGAGGAGGGCAATCTATCTGGACCAATCCGTACTGGCCACAACCAGCACACTCATACCGGCAACACTAGCCAACCCGAGCCACAACTCAAAGGTTCCTCGTGTTCATCCGCCATCCCGAGCCACAATTCAAGAGATGCAATTCCGAGCCATAACTCAAGGAATACCACGTGCTTAACCCCTATCCCGAGCCACAACTCAAGGGATACATTCCGAGCCACAACTCAAGGAACACCAGCAAACCCACCTTTAAAGCACCGTTAGACGCCTTGTAGATCACAAATACACAACCCAAAGTTCAAAGTGTAAGACCCGGGAAAAATTAATTAATTAAATAATTAATTAATAAATAAATACGGGTAGAAGGCGCCTTTATGGCATTAATTGTGGTTTAATGTGATGTGGAAAAGTACTAGCTCAAATGGTTGAGAGTACCTTGGTTGTGTGAGAGGACTTGGGTTCGAGTCCTATGTATGTCAGTTATGTGTGGTTA